>ERZ1106952.9-NODE-9-length-284338-cov-38.062902_pt1 | contig 284338 bp, 242 predicted proteins | sample MGYA00403677_ERZ1106952 | MGnify/ENA primary metagenome ERZ1106952 (study PRJEB35170, sample SAMEA104062415) | human gut metagenome | biome: human gut; feature: human-associated habitat; material: faeces | place: Denmark | collected 2012-05-14 ... | reverse complement strand
AAGACCCGGGAACGCATTCACCCCGACATGCTGATTCGGGATTACTAGCAACTCCTACTTCGTGTGGGCGAGTTGCAGCCCACAGTCTGAACTGAGACTATCTTTATGAGATTCGCTTAATATTACTATCTCGCTGCTCTTTGTAATAGCCATTGTAGCACGGGTGTGGCCCAGAACGTAAGGGCCGTGATGATTTGACGTCATCCCCACCTTCCTCCGTGTTGACCACGGCAGTCTATACAGAGTTCCTAACTTAATATTGGCAACTGTATATGAGGGTTGCGCTCGTTGCAGGACTTAACCTAACATCTCACGACACGAGCTGACGACAACCATGCAACACCTGTCTTCGTGTCCCCGAAGGGACGAACCTCATTACAAGGTTCTTCACTAGATGTCAAGTTCTGGTAAGGTTTTTCGCGTTGCGTCGAATTAAACCCCATGCTCCGCTGCTTGTGCGGGTCCCCGTCAATTTCTTTGAGTTTCAACCTTGCGGCCGTACTCCCCAGGCGGAATACTTAATGTGTTAACGACGGCACAGAGGGAGTCGATACCCCCTACACCTAGTATTCATCGTTTACGGCGTGGACTACCAGGGTATCTAATCCTGTTTGCTCCCCACGCTTTCGTGCTTCAGTGTCAGTTACGGCCCAGTATGTCGCTTTCGCCACCGGTGTTCCTCCTAATATCTACGCATTCCACCGCTACACTAGGAATTCCACATACCCCTGCCGCACTCAAGCCTATCAGTTTTGGCAGTAGTTCCGCGGTTAAGCCACGGAATTACGCTGCCAACTTGACAAACCACCTACGCACCCTTTACGCCCAGTCATTCCGGATAACGCTTGCATCCTACGTATTACCGCGGCTGCTGGCACGTAGTTAGCCGATGCTTATTCTGCGGGTACAGTCACTTTCTTCGTCCCCGCTTAAAGAGTTTTACAATCCGAAAACCTTCTTCACTCACGCGGCGTTGCTGGGTCAGAGTTCCCTCCATTGCCCAATATTCCCCACTGCTGCCTCCCGTAGGAGTCTGGACCGTTTCTCAGTTCCAATGTGGCCGATCACCCTCTCAGGTCGGCTACCCATCGTCGGCTTGGTGGGCCGTTACCTCACCAACTACCTAATGGGACGCGAACTCATCTGTATCCGATTATTCTTTTACCCCGGGGAGATGCCTCTCCGTGGTCTTATGCGGTATTAGCACCAATTTCTTAGTGTTATTCCCCTGATACAGGCAGATTGTTCACGCGTTACTCACCCGTCCGCCACTCGGGCAATATTGCTATCGCCCTCGTTCGACTTGCATGTGTTAAGCACGCCGCCAGCGTTCATCCTGAGCCAGAATCAAACTCTTAAGTTTAATTGTTTAAAGTCGTTATACCTTTCGGCATAACAACGGCTCTAACTTTGTTATCTCTTTGCTGACTTGCTTTAGGTTGCTTCTTTGTGTTTCAAAAAAGTCAATTCTAAAAATTAACGGAAATTACCTTCTATTTGCATTTTGTCAAATAAAATCTCATTTCTTTCTTATTCGATTTTTAATCTGCAATTAACCAAGCTAAAGCTCGGTGCCTACCTCTCGGTGAGAGCTTGTCTATAATACCACATCTCTATTACCTTTGTCAAGCGTTTTTGAAAACTTTTTTTCGAAATTTTTATTTTTCTTTCGAATTTCCGTTTCCCTCCGCTTCCAGAGGCCTCTCTCGAGGACAGCTTGTTTATATTATCATATCCTTATCCCTTTTGTCAACTGTTTTTATTACCTTTTTTTACTTTTTTCGACTCTTTTTTTCACCCTCCCCCTTCGCTTGACTTCTTCCTCTTTCTATGCTATCATTATTATATAGAAAAACGCTGTTAATATTGAGCGCGAAAATATTCGACACGAAAAAAATAAAAAATTCTTCAAAAAAGTGGCCTGAAACTATTGACAAAATTCAAAAGATAGTTTATAATGTATCATGCTTTCGGGGATATGGCTCAGTTGGTAGAGCGGTACGTTCGCAACGTACAGGCCACGAGTTCGAATCTCGTTATCTCCACCAGAATTAGAGAACTCCTGCTTTTACAGATAGAAGCAGGAGTTCTTTCTTTATATTTTCGGTAAATTAAATCGACTTTTATTCTCTTTTGTTACTAAACGCGTTACTTAAAATTTGAGCTTCTCAACTATCTGAAAAAAATAAGCTACAGGCTGTTGCTTATTGCATTTTTGTCTTTGAAACAAACAGAACACACCTGTCCGTCCACTATAATGGTACGGTAATGCTCCGTATCTTCCCTTTTTTCTCCGATATCGCGGAGAGTACCGCCCGTTAGCTTTATCCGGCTTTCCTTTCGCGTAATATACCGCGTCAACAGCTTTCCCGCGTCGGAAGAAAATTTTAATCTTTCCAATTCGGCCTCGGAACAAACAAGCGCCGCGATTGAGCCGTCATATGCCAATCTGGGAGAAGCGTCAATCCCCACGGGAAACTCCGCCACCGCACATAAGACAAGCGTAGCCGTGTGACTGAAGCTGAAACAAATACCGCCGGCAGGCGAATAAGGCTTTCCCGCTTCGGTAAACGCGACTTTGATCGACCTTCCCGCAAGCTTTTGAAGCATATAAAAACAAAGCGCGGATTGAAAACGGTAATTTTTGTCATAGAAACCCGCGACATGCTTTTGATAATATTCGGGCAGAGCGACTTGTGCGGTATCAAAACAGGCGAGCATACGGGGAGTGTTCCGCACAAAACCGATTTTTATCCCCTCCCGAAGAAGGGTAAGCGTCTCAAATTTTACTTGCGCGGCGGGCAGGATTTCCCGCCCCTTTTTTATTCCGTCAAGCATGCCCGGCCACGCCAGCGCCCTCAAGTTTTTTATCGAAATCGCTTATCGCTTCCTTCCAATACGAATACTTTTCGTCCGTCCTTCTGTCCGTCAGCTTGTCGCCGAATTTTTCCGTCAGATATTTCCCGAGATACCGCGTCGCTTTTTCCGCGCCATAGACGTTGTAATGATTTGCTTTGTCCTGAAAATCCCGGGCGAAATCCGCCTGATATCTGTCGTTGGGGATATTCATATCCAAAAAATCTATTCCGTGCGCGTCGGCATACTGCTGAACAAAATTATGCCTTGCATAGCTCCAGCTCGTGGCGTTGGCAAACTCGCTGAATACGATCCGAATATCGTTTTTGCGGCAAATCTTTACAAACCTGTTCAGTCCCGAAAGATGTACCTTTTTAGGCTCAGCCGGCTTCGCGTCCGTTTTTCCCATATACTCGCCCGGTAAATAACCGGAAATTTCGGCGGAAAATTTATACCCTTTGGTGACGTCCTGCGTCCTTACGCCGGGCGCGAGGTAAAAATCCCTGGGTTTCAGATTTTTCCAGCGCGCATGAAAGACAAACGGAGCAAAAAGGCTGTCGTAATACCGAATCAGCGGAAACCTGACATATAAACAATCCACGTCCAAAAAAACCACCTTGAGCTTTTGACGTTTAACGGCTTTTTCCAAAAGGTCGTTAATTTTTTTAATCGGTTGGCTGGCAGTGCTGGAAGCATAGGAAGTATAGCCATATTCCTTATATAAAGTTACGGGAGAGAAGCCCGAATATACGCCCGAATGTCCGAACATGATTATGTCGAGCGAATCGTCGGGTTCTCCTATAAAGCCTTTCGCGTGGTAATACTTATCCCCGCCCCAATCGGACACGTCTTTGGGAATAAAGACAAAGCAAAGATAGGCATAAACAAACATAAGCGACAATACGCAGGAGACAATGCGCAGTACTTTTTTTACTTTGACCATCAAAATCCTCCGTAAATAGGATCGGGCGGCAAGTACCCGGGGCCGTACGCCCCGAAAACAATGACCGCAAAAACCACCAGCGCCACTGCTCCTACCCGAACAAACAGCGAGCCTTTAGCGAGTTTATCCCCCAGCGAAATACGGCAAGAGCTTAAAATTCCCGAGATAATCAAGGCGGCAAGTCCCGCCAGAGCCACGACAAAATCTTTGACGTCTATCACGGCAAACAAATTCAACGCACCGCCGCCGCTGAATACGGAAGCGAACATTTTCCCGAAAACGAAAAGGTTGTCCGCTCGAAACAAGAGCATGCCGACCGTCACCAGCGCAAATGTTTTGAGGACGCGGAGGATCGATAAAACTATTCCGTCCTCCTTGATTTTCAACGCCCGATACAGGCGCGAAAAGAGCGGTTTCAACGCCTCGTGCAGGATCATCAGCAAAAAATAGTAAAGCCCATAGACGATATATTTTACGCTGGCCCCGTGCCACAAACCCGTCAAAAACCATACGGCGAACATTCCGCCGCCCACCAGCAGAACGCTTGCTGTCTTTGCCCCGCGCGTATCTTTGGCCTGTAATTTCAGCGCGCGCTCCGATGCCGTAATCGGAAAAAATACATAATCGCGGAACCAGCTTCCCAACGAGATATGCCACCTGCGCCAGAACTCGCCCACATCTTTGGAAAGGAAGGGCTTATCGAAATTCTTTTTAAGATGAATGCCGAACACCTCGCTTACGCCGGCGGCGACGTCGATATACCCCGAAAATTCGGCATAGAGCTGAACGGTAAAGGCAAGCGCGCCCAAAACGACGGAAATCCCGCCGTACGCCGCATAGTTTCCGAATACTTCGCCGACGATCGTGCCGAAACGGTTGGCGACGATAAGAATTTTGAACAGCCCCCAAAACCCGCGCAGAAAACCGCGGAATACGTTTTCCGAGGAAAGCGGCGCGCCCTCCGTCAGCTCGGCGCGCATTTCGTTGTACCGCCCGATCGGGCCCTCCGTCAGCTGGGGAAAGAAACAGACGAACAGCGCGACCTTCGCGGGGTTGCGTTCCGCCTCGTATTTTCCGCCCGCCACGTCTATGGCATAGCCGATCGCCTGCAAGGTATAATACGAAATGCCCAGCGGCAGTACAAGCGAAAACGAAGGCGCGGAAAGCTCTTTTCCGAAAAGGCCGATCAGTTTTACTCCGAGGTCGGCGAAAAAGTTTAAGTATTTGAGCGTGAACAGGATACCGAGATTGACGATCAAAACCGCCGCCAGCACGAGATATTTCTTCCTCTGCAGCTTCTTTCTCGGCTTTTTCCGCTCCTGCCGCGGCAGATTTTTAATCGCGGGCGAATATTTTTTCTCCAGCGCGGAAATCCCCAGCCCGCAGAGATAGACGCTGACAGAGGTAACGAGGATAAAGACGCCTAAAAAATGATTATATACAAAATTAGCGGCTATGCTCGCCGCCAGCAGAACGAGGTATCGAAATCTTTTGGGCGTAAGCGCATACGCCAAAAGCACCCCCGTAACGAATACGGCAAGGATATACAGATATAATTGCATGGCCGTTTTCGCGTTACGAAAGCTTCTCGATCAGCGCATAGATCGCTTCGGCCGAATTGAAATTTTCGGGCATGAGATGCATGGCCGTAATTTTTATATCGTAGGCCTCGTTGAGCTTCGCCACGAGCTTGAGCAGGTTGAGAGAGGTCAGCACCTTGTCGTCCACGAGACGCTTGTTATTTCTGAAATCCGCTCCGGGAACAAGCTCGCTCAAAATTTGATACAGTTTTTCCATTTTTCATATTCTCCTTCGTATTTATCCGATATAGCGTTTTTTCAAAAGCGCCTTATCCGTCTTTCCGTTGGCATTTACGGGAAACCCTTCGACGCATATATATTTTGCGGGCACCATGTAGGCGGTGAGACGTTTTTTCGCCTCGTCCATGATCTGCCGTTTCCGTTCGTCGGTACCTTCGTACAACAAAACTATTTCGTCCTTTTGTTCGTCGTAAAGACAGACGCACAGCCCTACCCCTTCCACGCCGTTCATCACCGTTTCAATCTCGCCCAATTCGATCCGATAGCCGAGGTGTTTGATCTGGTGATCTTTTCTCCCGAAATACAGAAGTTCGCCGCGATCGTTATAAGCGACCAGGTCCCCCGTCCGATACACCGTATCCGGATAGGCGGAAATCAGGGGATTCTGTACGAAAGCGGCGGCCGTGCGCACGGGGTCCCGATAGTAGCCCTTGGCGACAAATCCGCCCGCCACGTACAATTCCCCGATCCTTCCCGCTTCTTTGATTTCTTTTCCGTCCTCATCCACGACAATCAATCTGGCGCCTTCGCAGGCGGCTCCGATCGGAAGCGCCTCACTTTCCTCGAAATCCCTGTCCACTACGTAATAGGCGCAGATGTCCGTCGTCTCCGTAGGGCCGAACAGATTAGCAAACCTCGCTTCGGGAAGCTGCCCGCGCCAATAGTTCAAAATCTTGACGGGCATAACCTCGCCCGCAAAAAAGACGTTTTTCATATAGCGAAATCGCTCAAACGAGAGCAAATCGCACCTGGCCACAATCCCCAGCGCGGTAGGTACCCAATAAATAGTGTCGATTTTCCGTTCGTTGATATAATGCACAAGTCGGGCGGGAAAAGCGAAATAGCTTTTCGGAATGATATGATACGCCGCGCCCGAAAGCCAGGCTCCGAACAAATCCGACACCGACATCGAGAAATAGAACGGCGTCTGCGATCCGAAATTCGTGTCGGGCCCGATGGAAAATTTTTCGACGAACCAACCGCAATAGGCGATCACGTTGGCATGGGTGAGGACGGTTCCCTTCGGCGTTCCCGTCGAACCCGACGTAAAAATCGTAAAGGCCTGATCCCCCGGAAGAAGCTTTTTCGCGGCCTCGGCCAGCCGTACGGCGTCGCTGGTATGCAATACCGCTTTTTCATAGCTCAAAACGGTTTTTTCGGGAAAGATCTCTTTGCAGCGTTCCTCCGCCGCCCCGTCGCAGAGAATCAAAGGCGCTTCCAGCGTCTCCACGATCTTCGACAGCCGTTCCGGCGGGGACTCCGTATCGAGCACGGTATAAAAGTTTGCGCTTAAAAGCACTCCCGCCATCGCGGCGGGAATTTTTGCGCTTCGTTCCATATAGATCGCCACGGGGCGAAACATGACGCCCGCCTCGAGAACCGCCGAAGCGATATGGCGGCCGAAATCCCTTACTTCCTCAAAGGAAAAGCTTTCCCCTATGTCGGTAAAGGCGGTTTTGTTTTTATACGTTTCCGCCGCGCGGTCGATCACGTCGATAAGAGTGGTCATATCTTTTCTCCGTATGCTTCAATATCTGTATTTTATCATACGGAGCTTAAGGACGAATAAATCTAATATTAAATTTTCTTAATATTGCGTTCCTCACAACGGGGCAGCTCAATCAAAAATTCGGTGGAAATCCCCTCTCTCTTTTCTCCCAGACGGATACTTCCGCCGTGCAGATGCACGATGCGTTCCGTGATGGCCAGCCCCAGCCCCGAGCCGCCCGCCTTTCCCGTGCGCGAGCTTTCTCCCACCACAAAGGGCTTGAATACGGTTTTCCGAAGGCCGTCCGAAATCCCCGCGCCGTTGTCCGCCAGCGAAATCGTCACGCCCCTTTCCTCCCTCTTCAAAGAGACAAAGATCGTCGTCCCCTTGGCATTGTATTTCACGACGTTGGAAATGAGGTTATCGAAAACGCGCGACATATGGAAGGTATCGATCGCACATTCTATCGTCTCTTCGGGGATATTGCTGTCCACAGAAAATCCCGCAAGCTCAAGCTCCTCATATTTATCAATCACATAACCTCTCAAAAATTCGCAGACGTCCGTCCGTTCCGCCCTGATCGAAAAATCCGCCCGCTCCAGCTTGTTATATTCGCTGAACGCCGTAATCAGCTCCGCGAGCGATTCCGAGCGTTTGCAGATCACTTCCAGATACTCCTTTTTTTCCGCCTCGGAAACGCGGTCGTCCAGCAGGGCTTTCGCGTATCCTTCGATAATCGTGATCGGCGTTTTCAGATCGTGGGAAATATCCGACAGCATCAGCCGTTTTTCCCCCTCCGCTTTCAGCCGCTCCTCTTCGCTCTTGTTCAGTGCGGCGGCCATTTTATTGAAGCTGTCGCATACCGTCTGAAATTCCTTCGGCCCCGCGTATTCGACGGGCGTGCTTCTGTCTCCCTCCGTAAAGTCGCAGATGGCGCGGTTCAGCATCAATACGGGCCGCTTTACGCTGCGATCCACCTTGATGACAAACAAAATCAAAGGAATGACGATGACGGCGATAAAGAGCGTAATCAACACAACGGGAAGCAGCTTCCAAACACGCAAATGGTTCAGTGCCTGAATATCCCTGAAAAATACGACGGTGCAGTTCCGTCCGTCGCTCCCCGTCAAATCCATTTTCGAAAGGGTATAGTCCCCGTAAACGTCCCCCTTGATATACGCGAGCGCCGTTCCCCCGTACTCGTTTTTTCCGTCCTCGAATGTGGAAAAGAGCACCCGCCCCTCTGTATCTACAATCAGCCGCGGCGCATATCCCTCTCTGTCGGCCAGCTTCAGTTCGAAATACTCTCTTCCGTCCTTGTCTCTCGTCACGCTCCGCACGTCGAAGCTGTAATCGGATTCCACCGAAATCAACGACAGGACGTCGGCTGAAAAGTTCTCGGCCAGTTCGTTTCCCAAATAAATTATCGCGCCGCTTTCGTCCAACACACAGACAAAACCGCGGGCGCCCAGATACTCGGAAGCCTTGAACCCCTCGTAATTGCCCTCGGCAAGGGGCGCGGCGGCATCTACAGTTACCATTTTGCTCGCCGAACCCACCGTTAAGATTAAAATGACCGCGGCCACGATAATAAATACGACGACGACCAATAAAATCAGCAACGTAAACAAGGCAAAATCCCGCAGGAACATTTGCATATAACTGATTCTTCGCTTTTTGCCGCCCGTTTTTTCAGCTTTCAATTTTATACCCCAGCCCTTTTATCGTCCTGATGTAGGCCTCGCCGTCTGTCTCCAGCTTCGCCCGCAGATGGGAAATATGCACTGCGATCGCCGTATCGTCCAGCCAATCCTCCCCGTCCACGGCAACCATGATCTGCTTTTTGGAAAATATACGTCCCGGAGAGAGCATCAGCAGCAACAGAATTTTGTATTCCTTTGCCGTAAGCGCGATCGTTTCCCCGCCCTTTGTCAGGCGGCAGGAGGACGTGTCAAGCTCTAAATCCTTCACCTTCAGCACCTCCGTCTTGTCCGCGGCGGCGTATCGGCGGACGGCGGCGTTGACGCGGGCGGTCATTTCCAGAGGATTGAAGGGCTTTGTGATATAGTCGTCCGCGCCGATGTTCAACCCGAGGATTTTATCGTTGTCCTCGTTTTTAGCCGACAGAATGAGAATGGGCACGTCGGAAAAAGCTCTGATTTCCCTGATCAGCTCATAACCGTTCATTTTCGGCATCATGATATCGACGAGTACCGCCGAAAAAGCTTCGTTTCGGGCAGCGGCAAGCCCCGCCTCCCCGTCCTCCGCCCACACCGTTTTGTATCCTTCTCCCTCGAGATAGAGCTTGATCAGCTTTGCAATCTCCGCATTATCCTCCGCGATCAGCACGACGGACTCGTTTTTCGACATAATAGGCGCTCCTTTTTTCTTCTCTCCGACTTAATTATACTCTTTAAACGACTTTTGTCAAGTCCCCGAAAGAAAACGGGTCGTAAAGCGAGAATTTTCCCGAAGAAATTGACTTTTGCGGGAAAACTATGTTATACTGAATAGGATAATATTATATTCACAGAAAAAAGGATTTGTCCGATGAAACTGAAACTCCTTCTCATCGAAGACGACGAAACGCTCCTGCGGGAGATGACTGCTTATTTCAGCGGGTGTTACGACGTTTATGCGGCCGCTTCACTCGCCGCCGCGCAGGAATATCTGGCGGATAACGCTCCCGACGCCGCGGTATTAGACCTTATTCTGCCCGACGGAAACGGGCTGTCTCTCCTCACCGCAAACCTTTTGTCCTGCCCGACCGTCATTCTCACGACGATGGACGCGGACGACGACCACGCGGAGGGACTCGACGCGGGCGCCAAGGATTACCTCATAAAGCCCGTATCTCTGCATATCCTCGCAAAACATCTTTCCGTCCGCCTCGCGCCGAAATCGGAAAGTCTGCTCGTCTCGGGAAAGCTGTCCATCGACACCAATAAGCGCACCGTTTCCTATGCGGGCAAGCCCGTCTCTCTCACCTCGACCGAATTTAACATTCTCGTCTATCTCTTCAACGAAGCGGACAACTTTCATACGGCGCAGGAAATTTACACGGCCGTTTACGGAGAACTGTTTCTGCAATCGACCGCGATAAAAATGCACCTTTCCAATCTGAGATTTAAGCTGTCCCGCGCCGCCCCCGACGAAAATTATATCCAGACCGCTTACGGAAAGGGCTACCGCTTCAGGAAGGAGCCATAATTATGAAAAACCGTTCCTTAAAGTCCGTTTTTTTTCGCATAGGCGGAGCTTTGTCTTTGCTCGCGCTTATCTTTGCCGCGTTTTTTCTGCCCTTCGTCCTCGATAACGCAGCCTCCGTCGCCGCTGCGGAAACGTCGATGGCCTACGAGAGGACTTATTATCCCGATACCGAAACGGACGATAACGCCGAAGCGGTTACCGCTTCGGGAACCTTTGTCGGAACGGAAATCCTAAACCTGAAGGAGCTCAATTCCCTTTTATACGTCAATCACAGTCCCGAAAAATTCCTTCCCACGTCCGAAGATTACAATTCTCCGTTCGTAGCAGGCAATATCGAGCGGCTGGACAGTCTGACGCCCGCAAAATACGGCACGCTGCAATTCTTTTTCTTTAACCTCGATCCGATGGCGGAGAATTTTGAAAAACAGACCCAAACCCTGTCTCATTTCCGCCGCGATTCGGAAAGCCTTGCGTATCTCGATCTCTATCTTCCCTTCTGTTTCGACGCGGCCACCGTCTGGTATCGGGATAAATGCGTCTCCACGGCGGGAGATATGGGAGACTACGATCCGACGGAGTATCTCGATCCCTATTCCAAGTACGAATTTTATCCCAACGTGATCGATCGGGCGCCGCAGTACGTCACGCTTTCCTTTCCCATGACGCGGGACGCACTCTATCCCGACCGCTTTGAAGCCGCACGAGTGGTCACGGTACATTACCGAGCCGAACACGGAGCGGATTTCTCGAAAAACCTGCCCTTGACGGGCACCAACGCCGCCATTAAAGCCGCCGTTTCCTCGAGGACAAACCTTCACGTCGCCCTGCTGGCGGTAACGGCGTCTATCGCCGTCTCTTTCGCTTTTCTCATTCTGCTGAAGCGGAACGGGACTTTTTTAGGTGCGTTGGGCATTTTACTCGGGGAAATTCTACTTCTCTCGGCGGGGCTGATTCCCCTGCTCGGCAAAGCGGGCACGGCGGCCGAGATTATACCCTTTGCGGCCGCCTTTCTGCTGCTTTCGGCGCTCGTGGCGGCAAAGCCGTCGGACAGGCGCGTTCACCGCTTCTGGTACGCCGCGCTGGGCGTCGCGGCCGCAAACGCCGTTTTGTGCGCAGTCCTGCCGCTGACCGTGTCCATAGCGGCGGCGATGCCTTATGTAAAAATAACCTCGAGCGCCATCGCCGCCGCGATCTTGTTCTTCGGCGCACTCAAATGGAAAGAGACGAAAAACGAAATCGAAACGGCCTGTCTCGCCATCGCCTGCACGGGAGGCCTGCTCTCCGTATTTCTCACCCTTTCCCCTCTTTTCTCTCTTCATCCCGCCGCCGCGGTCGGCGCCCTTTCCGCTCCCGCCGTGTTATGGTTTATTTTTGCGGATATCTTCCGCACCGAGCGACGAAATATCGCCTTGACGAAAAACCTTCGGGCAGAGGTTGCGGCGCAGACCGCCACCCTGCAAAGCGCGCTGGCCGACCGCGAAAAAATTCTTTCCTTCCTTTCGCACGACATGAAAAAATCCGTGCTGGGCATCGACGCGCTGACGGGAGAGCTCAAGCGCGCCGCGCCTGACGACGCCGCCCGCAATACGGCGGACAAAATCGAAACCAAAAACAAAGTGCTGCTAAATTCTCTTTCGGAAATCCTGCGTTTTACCAAGCGCAATTTCACCGGCGAGCCTTTTTCCGCCGTCCCCCTCCCCGAGCTGTTGGAGGAGCTGGAGGCGCGCGTAAAGGAGGACTGCGAGGCCAACGGCATCAAATTTTCCCTTTCCACAAAAAGGTTGACCGTCCGCGCGAAACGCTCCGCACTTTTTTCCGTGCTTTTCAATCTCGTTTTCAATGCGATCGAGCACGCCGAATGTACGGAAATCTCCGTCAGGGCGGAAAAATCGGGCGAGCGCGTTTTCCTCAAAGTGACGGACAACGGAAAAGGCCTGTCCGATAACGCAAGGATTTTCGAGCCCTACTTCACGGGCAACGAAAGCGACGACAATTCGGGCCTGGGACTGTTTATCGTAAAATCAGAGACTGAAGCCATGGGCGGCACGATCGCTTATTCGGGAAAAAACGGTTCGACTTTTACGCTGTCGCTTTTGTCCGAATTTTAACCGCATTCAAATAAGTTTTTCGCGGCAACTTTAACAGGGCCGAAAAGCGTTAATGCTTTTCGGCCCTGCTTCTGCTTCTCTTTCAACGGAGCCTTCGTTTAATCCGTTCAAAAACATACTGTGCCGTCGAAAACAAAGCCGTCGCATTGCGGACAGCAGCTGTTACAGCAGCAACAGCAACAGTTGGAAAGATCGTAATGATACGGGATTTCCCGATGCGGAGAGACCGGCAATACCGTTGTCAGCACAGGATTGCTGGGTGTTTCGACAGGAACTTCTCCCGAATAATCTATTACCTTCGAAACGTTTGTAATCGTGGTCATTTTAATTCACCTTTACGTCAAATTCTACTGTTACGCTTTCCCCCGGTGTCAAATCGGGCAAAGCGAAGCCCGCATCGGGATTATAAGCGGGATAAACAGTTCCGTTTATCCTTACGCTGCCGGGCATAAACGTCGTCCCCGCAGGGATAGGATCGATGAACGTGATATCCGTCTTATTGACGGTTCCCGTATTGGTAATAACGGAAGTATAGTGCAGCGTCTCACCCGAAACGGCGACGCCCTTATCCACGCTCTTCACGTTGGTCATACGCACGGAAACTATTTGAATAGAAACCTCATTGGTATTCTCGGAATAGGTTACGGGGCCGCGGTTGGGATCGTTGACCGTATAAGTGATCGTCGCGTAGTTGGTGACGGGGGTCGTCGTTAACGGATTGTCGGCAATAATCGTATAAGTTACGGAAACGCTGTCGCCTGCGGGAATATTCGGAAGCGGAAATCCCGTTATGAGATCGTAAGAGGGTTGCGAAACGCCGTTCACCTCGACGCTTCCGGAAACGTACGTTGCGCCGCCGGACATGACGTCCTTAAACGTCACGTTTTGCAGCGCAACGCCCGAATTATTGGTAATCACTACGGTCTGATGTGCGGTTTCGCCTTCGGCTATAACAGTTTTGTCCGAGGTTTTCACCTTCGAGATCGCGCCCGAAAGAATTTCCGTTTCGACGGGATTACTGTATTCCTCTCCGCTCTGCGTAGGCTCGCCGGGAATGGTATAGCTGTATTTTACGTTGGATTGGTTGGTCACTATCATGATAATTATCTCTCCTTAAATTGATTGGGGGTCAGTCAACCGTAACGCGGAATGTTACGGTAACGCTCTGCCCGGGCAGAATATTGGGCAGCGGAAAGCCGAGCGCGGGATCGGCCGCGGGGGCGGAAACGCCGTTTACGGTAACGGAGCCGCTCACAAACGTCGTTCCTACGGGAATCGGGTCCGTAAAGTAAACGTTGGAAATGGGCAGCGAACCGGCATTTGTGATTTCCGTCGTATAAAGCAGCTCTTCGCCCGAAACGGCGACCCCCTTATCGACGCTTTTTACGGGCTTTACTTCTACGTGAACGATATAACAGTAGGTGTAATTCGAGTTGGAAACGTCGGTTACGGTATGCCCGGGGAAGGGAATAAAGGTATATACCGCCTGTGCGACGTTAAAAACGGGATTTTGAACGGGGATGGCGTTTGCCATCACCGAAAATTTAACGGTTGCCGAAGCGCCCGCCTCCAGCGGCCCGAACGTAACGGGAAGCGCTCCGCCGTAAGGCGTACCGTCAATCGTAACGGAACTGGGGATCAGCGTCGTCTCGTTGGGGAGCAGATCGTACAGCGTAACCGTCTCCGCTCGTATAGAGCCGTTATTGGTAACGACTACCGTATAATTGATGGGTTCTCCGATCTCGGCAGAAGTTTTATCCACCCTCTTTTGCACCTGCAAAACCGCGCCTTTGCTGTCGATCTGCAGTGCGAGGCAGTTGGGAACGTAGAGATCGCCGTCCGTTTCGAAACGCACTGCGGCGGTCGTCTGTCCCACGGAAAGCCAGGCGGAGACGTCGATCGCCGTAATATCCCAGCCCTGTCGGCAGCCCGAAGTATTGGTTCCCGCCGCGGCGTTTGCGTTTCTGGTACCGAACGTCCCCGACGTATCGAGCACGCCGTTTTGATCGTTTATCTGGGAAGCAAAAAAGTTATCTTCGGGATTGTTCGGTCCGGAGATAGGCGCAAGGGAGGCCGCGTCTCTGCCGAACAGCATTCTGTCCCCTTCGAGGACGGCGTCGCCCTCCTGAGCGGAAACGAACAGCTTTCCCGTAATGGGAAGAAGGTCGGGCGTGATAAAATCGGTCAGTGTGATGTCCGCGCTTCCCGCGGAGGGCGAAACGACCACGCCGCCGCACCACAGCGTAAGGTCGCGCAGGGGCAGGGACGGATTTTCATATACAATCGCAAGCGTCCAACCCGCATGGTTGGTCTCCGAAGTGCGCGCGTCGAGCGCTTCGATCAGCGCGGGTACCCTGCCCGTCGAGTACGTTCCCGACATCGCGTTTTTCACCAGCGTGGTCACGTCGGCGCTCCGGACGTAAAATCCGACCGTCACGTTGTCTTCGGTTATATTGAAATTTTGTTTTGTCGAAGGATCGGGCGCAATATCGTTGCTTCCGAGCGGAGTGGTAAATCTCACGGAGTTATCCAGCAGGGAAGAAATATTATTGACGGTAGAACGGAATAACCCGCCCCAGACGAGCTCCGCATACAGCACCGTGCTTCCCGCGGGAAGCGTGAGTACGGCGGCGGAACCGTTCTGCGTATAGTCCAGGGTCGTCCCGGGAGGAAACGTGGACACCTGAAGGACATTATTTAGGCTGATAAACGCTCCGATGGACCCGAGGGTTCCTGGAGATGTCGCGTTTGCCGCCTTGCTTAAGCCCAAGGTGTTTCCCGTAAAGACGATTCCCCCGTTTTTGATGGTTGAGAATCTTTCTATAATAGGCATATTTTAACCTCGGATAAAAAAATACCGCTTAACGTTCCGTCAACAACCGAAGCGCACGGCGATACTCGTTTTATAGTCGTTGTATCATATATTATGAAAAAAAGGCCCGCAGGGGTTACAATTCCCCCGTGAGCCCCGAGCTTCCAAATGTCAGAAGTTGATTGAAAAATTTGTAAAATACGGCCTGAAACTATCTTCGGTAAATTCTAAATTCTGCGAAATATATCCCAGGCGATTGACCTCCGCGACGGCCGTCACCGAGCGATAGGTACTCAGTTGATAAACCCCCATGGCGGAATTGAAATAAGGAAACACAATCGAAATATCGTTGATGTTTATCTTCTGCTTTGCGGGACGGCAATCGGCGGGAAATATCAGCTTCAAAAATTCGGGCGCCATATATCCGACATCCACCGTCAGGCTGTTTTTTTCGTTGAGGTTTTGCAAAACCATTTTGCAGCCGTCGATAAATTCTCCCGCAAAACGATTTTTCGCGGAGTCCTGCGCCTGGTCATATACCTGCCGGCATTTTTCGTCCGTCAGCCGATAGACGTTATAAAATCCGTAGCCGCCGCTCCCGCCCGACTGCGCGGAATAGAAAAGAAAGGGCTCGTCCTTTGAAAACTCGTAAAATCCGATAAACGGATCGAAGCCGAAATCGTTGGGCGGAACAATCGAACAGACAGGTTTCTCCCCCTGTAAAACGTCTAGCCTTATCTCCGTAATATAGGTTTTTCCGATGCCGCTGAGCCGCACCTCGACGGGCTTGCCGTCTATCACGGCCGTTTTTTCGGAAATCACCGTCCGTTCAACTTCATAGGCGCGGGCGCAAAGTCCCGCCCCCGCCGCAGAGCCTATCCATACCGCCGCAAGCAGCGTTGACGCGCAAAAAAGCTTTTTCATACCGTCAGTATGTTTCGTTTTCCGTAGATTACACAGGGTTTTACAAAAAAGGATTTCCCGCAAAGGAAATCCTTTTCCGATATTCGGTTATTCGCCCGCAAACTGCGAATTGTACAGCCCCGCATAAAAACCGTTCCGTTCGATCAGTTCGTCGTGCGTGCCCTGCTCGATGATGTTGCCGTCCTTCATGACGAGGATCAGATCGGCGTTCTTTATCGTGGAAAGGCGGTGCGCGATGACGAAACTCGTCCTGCCCTCCGCAAGTTTATCCATACTCTTTTGAATAAGCTCCTCCGTGCGCGTATCCACGTTGCTGGTGGCCTCGTCGAGAATGAGTAGCGGCGCGTTTTCGGCCATGGCTCTCGCAATGGTAATCAGCTGTTTCTGCCCGCCCGAGACGCTCGCTTCGTTTTCCAGCACGTAATCGAGGCCGCCCGGCAGAGTGCGCACATAGTGCCAGATGCCCGCCTCTTTGCAGATTTCCTTCAGCCGTTCGTCGGAAACGCCCGTTTTGGAAAACAGAATATTTTCACGCATGGTACCCTCAAACATCCAGGTATCCTGCAGCACCATGCCGAAGATGTCGTGTACTTCCTCGCGGGGCATATCCTTGATCGAAACGCCGTCGATGGTGATATCGCCGCCCGAAACCTCGTAAAAGCGCATCAGCAGGTTGACGATCGTGGTTTTTCCCGCGCCCGTCGGGCCGACGATCGCCACTTTCATGCCCGGCTTTACTTTAGCCGAAAAATCGGGAATAATAATTTTTTCGGGCGTATATCCGAAATGAACGTTTTTGAATTCCACTTCTCCGCGGATATGCTCCCGGCCGTCCGCGCCCAGCAATTTGCGGGTTTTGCCGCTCTCGTCGTAAAGCTCCTCTTCTCCGAGGAATTCATAGACCCGTCCCGCGGAAGCCGCCGCCATCTGCAGGCTGTTCATCGCCTGCGCCATCTGGCTCATGGGGCTTTGGAAAAGGTTTACATACACGAGGAATGCGGTAATCGTGCCGTAAGTGACGATATCTCCCGCGTTCATCAGCAGGCCGCCGACGACGCAGACCGCCGCGTAGGCGAAATACGAGACGAAGCTCATCAGGGGCTGCATAACGCCCGAAATCGCCTGAGCCTTGAACATGGCGCCTTTCATATTTTTATTTGCGGTTTCAAATTCCGCGCCCTTTCTTTCGCCTGCGTCGAAGGCCTTAATCACCGTCTGCCCCGTAAAGTTCTCCTCCACCTTGCCCTCCAGCTCGCCGAGATACTGCTGACGCTTTCTGAACTGCGGCATAGCGAATTTTGTCAGAATGACGAGCATGATCATCATGAGCGGAACAATCAAAAGTGTGGTCAGCGCCATCTGCCAGCAGGTAACAAACATCGCAATCAAAACGCCCGTCAAAAGGCATATCGAGGAAATGAACATGGACGCGGCCTGCTGTATGGACGAACCGACGGTATCGACGTCGTTGGTGATGACGGACAGCGTATCGCCGTACTGGTGCGAGTCGTAATATTTCAGCGGGATACGGTTGATCTTGCGGGAAATCTGTCCGCGTACCTCCTTGGTGTATTTCTGCGTAATCGTCGTCATGATGAAGTTGGAGAGATAATTGAGAATCGCGTTTGAAGCGTAAAACACGATAAGCACGATCGCGATATTCATAATCCGCTTCAGATTAATCGACTGCGTGGCCGCATGATCCATGATCTCGTTGGTGAGCTTGGAGAGCCACTGCGGCGCCAGCACCGCAAGAACGGTGGAAACGACGATAAATACCGCCGACAGGGCAATCTGTCCGTAATACGGGGACATCGCTTTGAGGAGGTGCTTGTAATTTTTCGACCGTTCTTCCTTGGACATTGTTTCGGCGGGCATCATACGATTGTGTTTCATAAGCCGAGCTCCTCCTTCGAAAGCTGAGAAAGGGCGATCTCCCGATAGACGGGACAGGTCTCCAGCAGTTCTCTATGAGTACCTACGCCCACGGCGTCCCCGCTGTCCAAAACGACGATTTTATCCGCGTCCATGATCGTGCCGATACGCTGCGCGACGATCAGCTTCGTCGTGCCTGCGGCGGCTTCCCTGAGGTTTTCGCGCACCTTTTTGTCCGTCTTGTAATCGAGAGCGGAAAAGCTGTCGTCGAAAATAAAAATCTCGGGTTTCATGGCGACGGCGCGCGCGATGGAAAGCCTCTGCTTCTGTCCGCCCGAAACGTTTTTACCGCCTTGGGAGATATCCGACTCGTAGCCCTTTTCCATCCGCGACACAAAATCGTCCGCCTCCGCCACCTTTGCCGCCGCGACGATCTCCTCGTCGGAAAGCGCGGGATTGCCGAACGCGATGTTCTCCTTGACGGTGCCCGTAAACAGCACGCCCTTTTGCGGGACGTAGCCGATGATGTGCCGAAGCGTCTTTTGTTTGATCTCCCGCACATCTACGCCGTCGATGAGGATCTGTCCTTCCGTGACGTCGAAGAAACGGGGCACGAGATTGATCAGCGTCGATTTGCCGCTGCCCGTGGAGCCGATAAACGCCACGGTATCTCCCTTGTTTGCCCTGAAGCTGATATTTTTTATCACTGCCTCGTCGGAGTCGGGATAGCGGAACGTAACGTTTTTGAATTCCACCGTGCCCGTTTCCGTGCGCTCCGCGTCCGTTTCGGGGTCTTTCACGGACACTTCGGTGCCCAGCACCCGATTGATACGCTCGGCGGAGACCTGCGCCCGGGGCAAAAGCACAAACATCATCATCAACATCATAAACGCCATGATGATCTGCGAAGCCAGCATCATAAAGGAAGAAATCGTCGGGAAATCGGTCGCCCCCTTATTGATGAGCGAGGCGCCTATCCAATACAGAGCTAGAGAAATGCCGTTCATGATTAGCGTCATAATCGGGGACATCAACGCCATGACGCGGCCCGTAAACAGCTGCGTTTTCGTAATCGCAACGTTCGCTTTCTCAAACTTTTCTTCCTGATAGCCTTCGGCGTTGTAAGCGCGCACGACGCGGATGCCCGTAAGATTTTCGCGCGAGACGCCGTTGAGCTTGTCGGTCAGTTTCTGCATGATTTTGAACTTGGGCATGACGACGATCATGATCGCCGTGATACACGCCAGCATCAGCACTACCGCGACGATCGTTGCCCAGGTGAGTTGCATGCTCGTGGCGCGGATTTTGCATATCGCCCAAACGGCCGTAATGGGCGCGGCGACAACCATTCGCAGCATCATGATGTTGGCCACCTGCACCTGCTGGACATCGTTGGTCGTGCGCGTGATCAAGGACGGCGTGGAGAATTTATCCACTTCCGCCGCGGAAAAGGAATCCACCTTTTTATATACTGCGGAGCGAATGTTCGTCGAAAGCCCCGCCGAAACGTAAGAGGCGATCAGTCCCACTGCGCATTGCGCCGCCGCGCTGCCGAGCGCCACCGCCAGCATCAGGCCGCCGCTGCGCCAGATATCCGCCGTCGAAGCGGAAGCTATCTTCATAAGCTCCCCTATCCTCGAGCCTTCCACGCCCGCGGCCGCAAGGGCTTCGGCCGTCACGTTCCCCCAGCCGCCCAGCGACCCGATCAACGCAGCCAACGCCCCCGCTTCGTCCAGCTTTTCGGGGTGGTTGAAATAATCGAGCAGGGTAATCGACTGAATGATGTCTTTCGTATAATCGACGAGCAGCATCGTGCAATAGACCTGCAGCACCGTCAGCCCGACGAGTACGATCAGCAGTACCCAGTCTATCGGCCTCAGCTTTTTGTATAATTTGAACATTGCTTCCTCCGTTCTTAAAGTTTGCCTTTTACAGTCCGAAATCGATCAGCTTGCGCAGGATACGCAGAACGTTTTCCGTATCTTCCTCGCCCAAACGCTCCAGCACTTCCTTACACCGCGAAACGATTTCCTCTTTTCGGCGGACGCCTTCTTCGCGGCCCGCGTCCGTGATCGTTACCCATACCTTTCTACCGTCCTCCTCGTCGCGGCGCCGCACGACGTACCCCTTTGCCTCGGTTGCCTTGAGAAGATTCGCTATCCTTCCCGACCCGAACCCCGCAATTTCGCACAGCTCGCCCACCGTCAGGCTCCCTTTATCGATCAGACAGGCGAGGAGAGCGCCTTCGCCCACCGTCACGCCCGCCTCCCGCTTTCGGAAGTTGCGATGTATTATTTTACCCAGCAAAATAAACAGCTCGTTTACCTGCGAATCGCTTATCATATCATTATACCCGAATTTATCTTTTAGTGTGAGATAATTATATTCGATTGATTCATACAAGTCAACGGAATTTTCGCCGCAAAAACCAAATTTCGTCAAAACAACTCATTTATCACAAAAGCGACTTATTTTGCTCGTCCCGCGGCGCGCATTTTTCCGTGCGGTCATATACTGAAGGTATGGCAACTCTTATCTATAATCGGGCCGCCGCGGCGGCCTATGCAAAAAAATGGGCGTTCGGGCGCAATCCGGCTTATTATAATTTCGATAAATTGGGCGGAGACTGTACCAATTATGCTTGCCAATGCCTGTACGCGGGCAGCGGGGTCATGAACTTTACTCCCGTCACGGGCTGGTTTTATAAGACGGCCAACGACCGAACCGCCTCCTGGACGGGCGTCGAATATTTTTTCCGTTTTCTGACGGAAAACGAGGGCACGGGGCCTTTTGGCGAAGAAGCGCCGCTCGACGAGCTGGAAATAGGCGATTTTGTCCAGCTGGGCAGCGAGACGGGCGACTTTTACCACACCCCTTTCGTGTGCGGCTTTTCCCGCGGAAAAATCCTCGTAGCCGCCCATACGTTCGACGCCTACAATCGGCCGTTGTCCTCCTATTCTTATCAGCGGATACGGGGCATACATATTCTCGGCGTCCGGCGCGGCTGACTTCTCCTATAACCGAAAGCTGACTTCTCCTATAACCGAAAACGGAACTCCGCTTCCCGCGGAATTCCGTTTTTATCCTTTCGTTTAAGCCTTGCTCTTCACTTTCATCAACCGCACCACTGCGGCGCGCTCGTTTTCGTCGAGTTTGTCCTTGATATACTTAATCGTTTCTTCCAGCTGCGGAATCATGACGTATTCCAAAGCGTTGACGCGGCGTTTGTTGCGCTCGATCTCGTCGGCAAGCATGCGCACCGCCTTTTCCGTCTGCGCCAGTAGCACCATTTTCGGAAGCAGCGCGGACACCATGCCGACGGAATAATCCGCTTCGCTGGTGATTTCCGCGTAGGCGTAAGGCAGTCCGTCCGAGCGTTTCTCCTTGACGAGCCCCACCTTCGGCACCTCCACGCCCATGATGCTTTCCGTCCCGCACTCCACGTTTACGGCCATAGAGGGCATGGAAAAAGCCGTCTCCGCGCGATAGGCGGGCGTCACCGAACGGGCGACGGAAAACTGCTTCAGCGTGAGGGAAAGCTCCTGCTCCACCTCCTCCCGAAGCCGTTTGTCCTCTCTGATGATCACCGTGAAGCGGCGCACCATCTCGTCCGATTTGTCCTTGAGGAGCTTATGTCCCCTGACGGCGGTGGACAAGCGCGCCTTCAGCTTTTTCAGCTCCATGCGGGTGGGATTTACGTTAAGCCTCGCCATCGTCTCCGTCCTCTGCGGTCATATATTTTTCGATATATTCGGAGCGGATACGCTTCAATTCGCTTCTGGGCAGAATTTTAAGCAACTTCCAGCCCAAATCGAGCGTTTCCTCGATCGTTCTGTCCGCCTCGAAGCCCTGATTGACGTATTCCTTTTCAAATTCCTCGGCGAACCGCGCGTACAGCTTATCGGTATCCGACAGCGCCGCCTCGCCCAAAATCGCGGAAAGCTCCTTACATTCCTTGCCCCGCGCGTACGCGGCAAACAGCTGGTTCATGGTGTCCGCATGGTCCTCCCGCGTCTTGCCGCGGCCGATCCCCTTGTCCTTGAGACGGGAGAGGGAGGGCAGGACGTCCACGGGCGGATTGATGCCCTTTTTGTAGAGGTCGCGCGACAGGATAATCTGCCCTTCGGTGATATACCCCGTGAGGTCGGGAATGGGGTGCGTCTTATCGTCCTCGGGCATGGTGAGAATGGGTATCTGCGTAATCGAGCCCTCGCGGCCGCGGATACGTCCCGCGCGCTCGTACAGCGAAGCGAGGTCGGTATAGAGATAGCCGGGATAGCCGCGGCGGCCGGGCACCTCGCGACGCGCCGCCGACACCTCGCGCAGCGCTTCCGCGTAGTTGGTGATGTCCGTCATGATGACGAGCACGTGCATGCCGCACTCAAACGCCAGATATTCCGCGCAGGTCAGCGCCATGCGCGGCGTGGCGATACGCTCTACGGCGGGGTCGTCGGCGAGGTTGGTAAACAGCACCGTCCTCTCGATGGCGCCCGTCTTTTTGAAATCGTCCACGAAGAACTGCGCTTCCTCGAAGGTAATGCCGATGGCGGCGAATACGACGGCGAATTTGCAGTCGCCGCTTCTAACCTTCGCCTGGCGGGCGATCTGCGCCGCAAGCTCCGCGTGCGGCAGGCCGCTCATGGAGAACACGGGCAGTTTTTGTCCGCGGACCAGCGTGTTGAGTCCGTCTATCGCGGAAATACCCGTCTGAATAAACTCGTTGGGATAATCGCGGGCGGCGGGATTGATCGGCTCGCCGTTGATGTCCATTTTCTTTTCGGGAATAACGGGCGCGCCGCCGTCGCGGGGATTGCCCATGCCGTCGAACACCCTGCCCAGCATATCCTGCGACACCGCCAGCTCCTGGCTGTGCCCCAGAAATCTCGCCTTCGAACCCGAAATCTGAAGCCCCTGCGAGTTTTCAAACAGCTGCACCACCGCCTTGTCGCGGTTGATTTCCAGCACCTTGCCGCGGCGGATTTCGCCGTTTGAGTTGACGATATCCACCAGCTCGTTATACTTGACGCCCTCTACGCCCTCCACCAGCATCAAGGGGCCGACCACTTCGCGGATCGTCTTATATTCCTTAAACATCGTCGTTGCCTCCCTGCGCAAGCGCTTTCAGCTCGCCGTTCATGGTTTTGAATATCTCGTCGAACGCGGACATATTTTCCTCGGGGATATACTTCGCCCGCCCGATCATTTCCTTGCACGAGCAGGCCAGAATATCGTCGAGATCGGCGTAATTCGCAATCGCCTCTCCCGCGAGGCGGTTGAATTCGTAAATGAGCTTCAGCATCAAAAACTGCTTGTTCATGGAGGTATAGGTATCCACCTCGTGGAAAGCGTTCTGATGCAGATAGTCCTCGCGGATAATCTTCGCCGTCTCCATGGTCAGTCTGTCCTTCGAGGACAGGGCGTCCATGCCGACGAGCCGCACGATTTCGTCCAAAGCCGCTTCCTCCTGCAAAATCGTCATGACAAACTGGCGATATCTGAAGAAGTCCCGCCCCACGTTTTCGTCGTACCATTCCTTCATTCTGTCCGCGTAAAGCGAATAGCTGATCAGCCAGTCGATCGCGGGGAAATGCCGCTTATAGGCAAGCGACGCGCTCAGCCCCCAAAATACCTTGACGATACGCAAGGTAGCCTGCGAAACGGGTTCGCTCAAATCTCCGCCCGGCGGGGAAACCGCGCCGATCGCGCTGACGGAACCCGTCCTGTCCCCCGCGCCCAGCAGCTTGACGATACCCGCGCGCTCGTAAAATTCCGCCAGACGGCTGGAAAGATAGGCGGGATAGCCCTCGTCTCCGGGCATTTCCTCGAGACGGCCGCTCATTTCGCGCAGCGCCTCCGCCCAACGGGAGGTGGAGTCCGCCATAATCGCCACGTTATAGCCCATATCGCGGAAATATTCCGCAATCGTAATACCCGTATAAATAGACGCCTCGCGCGCCGCCACGGGCATATCCGAGGTATTGGCAATCAACACCGTGCGCTTCATCAAAGGCTCGCCCGTCTTGGGGTCCTTAAGCTCGGGAAATTCGTTCAAAACGTCCGTCATCTCGTTGCCGCGCTCGCCGCAACCCACATAGACGATAATGTCCGCGTCAGCCCACTTCGCCAGCTGGTGCTGCACCACCGTCTTTCCGCTGCCAAACGGCCCGGGCACCGCCGCAACGCCACCCTTTGCGATGGGAAACAGCGTGTCGATTACCCGCTGTCCCGTCACCATGGGCTTGGAGGGAGACATTTTTTCGCGGTAAGGCCGCCCCTTTCTCACCGGCCATTTGCGCAGCATGCAAACGGGCATATCCCCCCTTTCCGTCTCGAGCACCGCCACGGTTTCCTCGATGGTGTAGTCGCCCTCCGATACGGAAACGATTTTTCCCTTCATGCCGTTGGGAACCATAATCCTGTGCTCGACGATTTCGGTCTCCCAGACGACGCCCAAAACGTCCCCTTCGGAAACCGTATCGCCCGCCTTGACTTTGGGGATAAAGTGCCATTTCTTTTCGCGGTCGAGGTTATTGACGGACACGCCCCTGGAAATGCGGTCGCCGTATTTGAAATAGAGCGCGGTCAAAGGCCGCTGTATCCCGTCGAAAATACCCGTAATCAGCCCGGGGGCAAGCTCCGCGGAAAGCGGTTCCCCCGTGGAATACACTTCCTCGCCCGGCCCCAGGCCCGAAGTTTCCTCATAGACCTGAATGGACGCCTTGTCGCCGCGAAGCTCGATGATCTCGCCGATGAGTCCCTTTTCCGAAACCCGGACGACGTCGTACATTTTCGCGTCCGCCATGTTTTCGGCTATAATCAGCGGTCCGGAAATTTTTACTGTCTTACCTGCCATGTGTCGTGTCCTCTCTTACTCTCTGTTAAACAAAATATCCACGCCGAGCGCCCTTTCCATCGCGCTTTTCAAAAGCTCCTCGCCGTGTCCCGAACTGCCGTTTTTGGAGGGAATACTCAAAACGACGGGATAGGGTTCTTCGTCGAATCTCTTCAAAAACTCGCTAAGGGGCCTTGCAAGCTCTTCGGTGAGGAATATAATCTGATACTCCTTCGCAATCCTGCGCAGGGTATCGCGCGCCTTTTTCTCGTTTTCGGCGGGGAACGTCGCCACGCCCGCCGCCTTGAATACCATAATGCTGTCGCCGTCTCCGACAATCGCCATTTTTCCCGTCATGCCGCCTCCTTCAAAGCGCCCGAAGCCGCTTTTTGATCTCCGATTCCCGCATGCCCGCCAGCAGGCAGACGAAAATTATCCTCACGTTTTCGCTCTCCGCCCGACGGCGGAATACGTAATACAAAAAAGGCTGATTTTTTTCCAGCTCGTATTTTCTTTCCGCAAAAAAATCCGTCTCGTAGGAATCGCGCAGCTTTTCCGCCTCCGTCAGCGGCCGTCCCGCCTGTTTCGCTTCGGCGCATATCTCGCAAAACGCCGCGTAAGGCGTTTTATCCAAAGCGTGCGCCGCCCTTTCAAGGTCGGCGTCAAACAACTTTTCCAACTGCTTTTCCGTCAATCTCCCGCCCGTCACGTACGCCTTTTTCGCGTTGCTTTCGTCGTCCGAACGGAACGCGGTGAGGATATTGGACATATCCGCCCGCGCCGAAAGAAGCTTTTTCAAAACGGGGTTCTTTTTACAGACTTCAAAGAGGTACGCAAACGTCGCCTTTTCAAATATTACGCCCACCTCCGCGCCCGAAGCCCCTTCCGCGGACAGCAGCTCCGCCGCCTCTTTGACGGCGTCTCCGAGCACCTTTCCGAGCGCGGAAAAGTCCCCGTTTTTGATACGGAGCAGAAGCTCCGAGACGGAAATCCGTCCCTCCGGCGCGAGCATTTTCTCCGCGTCCGCATGGAGATACTCGGCCTTTAACAGGGCTTTGGCGTTATGAAAATCGCGCGGGGCGAGCAGATACGTCGCCTCCCCTTCCGAGGGCGCGTATTCGCGGATAAAGTCGTCCAAAGCTCTTTCCTCCGCCCCGATCAGCGCCTCGTAATCGTACGCGCCCTCCGCTTCCGCACCGCTACCGTAGCCGCTCTCCAGAAGGATACGGAAGGCGTCCTCAGCCTTTCCTTCACACAGCCTCAAAAGCTTTTCCTTCAGCAGATACTTTTCCCGTGCGGCGATGACGCCGTTTGTATATATAACGTCTTTGCCCATAGTTTACTCCGTTACCTTGTCTTGAAAATCTCTGCGGCAATATCCGCCTGATGCTCGTCGCGGTCCGCCGCGAGCAAAGTTTCGTAAGACAGGTCCTTGTCGCTGGCCGTCCCGCGGAGTACGAAACCGCCGCGCACAGCCGCTTTTTCGGCGGAAATCTTCAGCTTTTTTTCCGTCACGACGGGAAGCCTTGCCGCCGCGGGAACATAGAGATAACTTGCGGCGAAAAAAATCTCGTCGCCCTCCTCCGCGTAAGCCTTCAAAAGCCGATCGGTCAGCGCGAGACATTCCTCCTCGCTCAAAGAAATCAGCCGCCCGAGCGCTTCGGCATAAATCGCGTCGATGACGCGGCGCTTTTCGGACAGGAGTATCTTTGCCGAATCCAGACGGGCGGCAGCCGCTCTCCGCTCGGAAATGCTTGCCGTCTTTGCCCTCACCTCGGCCTCGGAATCCCGCCTGCCCTTTTCCGCGCGCGCGGAAGCGGCGGCGACGACCGCCGCCGCCTTTTCCTCCGCGTCTTTGACGATAGCGTCCGCTTCGTTTCCCGCGTCGGAAAGGATTCTTTCCACAATCGCTTCCTTGCTCATACCTTCCGTTCCTTAAAATTTCCCGACGAGCATGATGGAGATGATGAGTCCGAGAATGGCATAGAACTCGATCATACCGGGATAGACGATCAGTTTACCCGACAGGGAATCCTGCTTGCCGACCGCATAAATACAGTTAACGGCCGATTTTCCCTGAAAGAACCCCGACACAAGGCCGGAAATCGCCATGGGCAAAACCGCGCCGAAAATCGCCCAGCCCTGCGCGGTGGAAAAGTCGCCGCCGAGCTTGCCAGACGCGATAATGCCGATGATAAAGCCGTAAATACCCTGCGTCGCGGGAAGGAGCACGAGCACCATCACTTTGCCGAACTTTTTGGGATTTTCGCCCAAAACGCCCGCCGCCGCGCTGCCCGTCTTATAAAGCCCCACGCAGGAGCCGATACCGCAAAGCAGTACGCAGAGCGCAATTCCCGCCATCGCAATGGCATAACCCGTTGTAATCATAAATGAAGTCCTCCGAAATTTTGTTTGATTTATAGTTTCGACGTTGAAAAAACGATATTTAAGACGCCTTGGACGGCTGTAAATAAATATACTTATGCTGCGAGCCCAACGGCGCGAACAGTTCGCCCTCGCCCTCGAAAAACTTGCCGTAAAATTCTACGTACTGAAGCCGCGCGTCGTGGATATAGGCGCCCAAAAGGCTCATGGCCAGATTAAACGCATGCCCCACGACCATCAACAATATCCCCAGCACGGCCAGAAGCACGTTGCCGCCCGTGATAAAGCCCACGGCATATTGAGAGACGATCTGCGCGATGACCGCGCCCGAGAGCATCAGCCCGTAGAGACGGGCATAGCTTAAAATATCCGACGCGTAATTGATGACGCTGTACGCCGCGCCGAAGCCCTTGGAAACCTTGCCGAACGCCTTCGCCTTTCTTCCCGCCGTCAGCATGGCCGCCAGCAGGGAAGCGCCCGCCGTAATCCCGCCGATTTTGGCGAGTATCGGCACGTTCGCCTCGTCGATAAACCCGACGATCGCAAGCCCCGCGCCCAGCGAAAACAACGCCCAGACGCCGCCGTCACAGATGCCGTCCCAAATGTTTCCCCTGTGCCATTCCTGCGCGGCGCGGCACATATAGCCCGCAAACAGCTGAACGACGCCGATGATCAGGCTGATGACCAAGACGCTGGGTACGGATATTTCCGCAAACGACCACATATCGCTCTGCGCGTCGGGCATCACCGTCTTGATAAAGGGCAGAGAAAGCCCGAACAGCGAATTGAACAGCACGCCCCAGACGACGGCGAAAAATCCGCCGATGGCAAACACGGCGGACAGCCGCTTCATGCCGCTCTCCCGCCCGCGCTTTTTATACCAGATCAGCCCGCCCCCGAGCATCATCAAAATCCCGTAGCCGATGTCCCCCATGATAAAGCCGAGAAACAGGCTGTAAAAAAACGCCATGACGGTGTTGGGATCGAGTTCCCGATAGTTGGGCGGCGAATACATATTGGTGATTTCCTCGAAGTTTCTCACCGCGGCGTTGTTCTTCATCAGCGTGGGCGGAATTTCGTCCTCCGCGGGCTCGCCGAACTCGAAATACGCGGCCTTTGTCACCGAGAGCAGCGTCTCCTTCACCGCCTCCGTCGCCTCCTCGGGCACGTACGCCTCCAACAAAAACGTGCGTTCCGTCGCGCGGAGCTTATCGGACAATTCTTCCTTTTCCAGCTCGAAGCCGAGGTAGTCGCAATATATCTTCAAGGGGCGGATATAAGCGTTCAGCTCGTACATGGCATACTCGTTCGCTTTCAGCGCGCGCAGCTGCGCCCCCGCCTCCTCCTTGAGGGAAGCATAGACTTCCTCGCCCGATTTTTCTCCTTCGAAAGGACAGGGCGTAAAGCCGCAGTCGGAAAGCACGGCCTCCGCGGCCGCCGCTTCGTCCTTATGCGCCGCGACATACAGCAGAGTGCTCTCCGCGTCCGACGCCAGAATTTCGAAAGCGGTAAGCGGCAGCGACTCGGCCGCTTCGATAAACGCGTCCCGCGAGGCCGCAGGCAACACGCCCAGCTTCGCGCGGGTGTGAAGCGTATCCCGAAAGGCATTTAACGGCAGGTTCACGCACGAATAAATTCTCGCGGCCGCCAAGGTGCGCTGGGTTTTGAAAACGGCGTTCGTCAACGTGTTTTTTTCGTCTGCGAGCGCATTGATACGGGCGACGAGCGCATCCGTCTCCGCTTTTTTGTCCCTTGCGGACATAAAGTCGGAGTACGAAACGTCGAAGCCGTCTTTCAGGAGCCCCGATTTGATATTGTTGTTTTTGTTGTAGTTCTCTACTTCCGTACTCAGGACGGACAGAGCCGCCTCCACCGAAGCGAGATAAGCGCGCAGCTCCTCGCCGCCTGCGGGGAGCGCTACGGTATTTTCCGTATCCGCGTGCAGCTTCACCTCGACGGCGCCCGTCCTTTGCAAGGCGTTAAGAATAACGTCCTTGTCGTAAGACATCGCAACGAGGTTGAGCTTGCGCATTTCAGCAATCGCCACCGCATACCCTCCTTACGATTTTACTTACGGGGAGCTCGGTATTTTCGAGCAGGCGGGCGGCATACGCCTCCGCTTCCGCTCTCTTTTCGGCCAGCGCGGCGAGATATTTTTTCTGCGCGTCCGCTTCGGCCGCCTTGAGTTGCGTCTCGCGGTACGCTTTGCACACTTCCTCCGAGGACCTTGCGATTTCCGCCGCACGGATTTCCGCCTGCGCCGCGATCTCCGCCGCGCGCGCATAGGCGGCGGTTTTCATGTCCGCCGCTTTTTCCTCCGCTTCCGTGATCGATTTGATAATTTCTTCCGTCATATGGCTCCACCGAAAAACGATATTATTTCACTTACTTATTTTATCACTTTTTTCCGATTTTAGCAATCGAATATGGACAATTTATCCCGCATAAAATTTTATTAACAATCTATGCGCGTTTTTTCGGCCTTTAACGCGCCCACTCGAAGCCGATTTCCCGCAAAAACGCCTTTGCGATAATCACGCTTCCCACCATGCCCGGGTGTATTCTGTCCCAGGTGATAAATGCGGGATAACGGTATTGCAGAATATGTACGAATTTCTCCTGAAGATCTATGCAGGGAATCCCGCGTTCCGCCGCGATTTCCTTCATGGCCGCGCGGTATTCGTCCATGCGCTTTCTCATGGCGTCGGTTTCGTTCGGCTCCAGATAATACGGCGTCATCCAGATCGTTTTGGCCGTCGTCGCATCAGCCAGGGCGTTGAGATTTTTTCGATATTCGTCCAAAGAAACCGCCCATTGCGGAATACAGGGCGCGTCGAACTGCCGCCAGACGTCGTTGAAACCGATGCACAGCACCACCCAATCGGGATTTTGCGCCGTCACGTCGCTTTCCCAACGTTCGACCAGATCCCTCGAGGTATTCCCCGAAACGCCCATGTTGACGACATGGATATTCCGCTCGGGGTATTCTGCGGCGAGGTACGCGTCTATGAGGCGCACGAAGCCGTTGCCCAAAGCGGCGTTGTTGCCCTCGCCCACGGGCCTTGCCCGATTGTCGTCCGTCACGGAATCCCCGATGAAAAGCAATTTTTCTCCGTTTTCAATCTTCATTTTTCTTTCTTCTCCTTTTTGCCAAATCTTTCGGCAATCCATTAAATTATATATCATATAAAGCGGTTTGTCAACGGGTGTATGCCAACTTTTTTCATAAAAAAATCCGCGCCGGAAAACGGAGCGGACTTTCTTTATTTTCGATTTTTTCCCAACTTACTCGGCAAACTCGTAGCAGCAGGAAGAACACTGCGTAGGGGGCATGGTTTCGCCTTCGCCCACGAACACGCTGTTCAAGGTCTTTCCGTCTTCGTTGATCACTCTGTAAGTTCCGGTTTTGGGACAAACGTCGCCGCTGTGCAATCTCATTTCAATTACCTCCGAATAGCCGCTTGAAACGGCTAACTTCAGTATGCGCGCTTTTATCGGCTTTATGCGTCGTCCGATTAATTTTTATCCAGGCTGAGCAGGTCCTTGTATCTGTTTTTATGCAGAGTCACGCACTCGTCCTTCTTATACTCGCCCAAAATCTGGGTCTGAATGAGGTTGGTATAGGTGTCGGCGTTGGAGCTCTTGAGCGATTCGTAATAGAGATTGGAGAAAGAGCCTTCCTCGTCGATCTGCTCCCAATCGAAATTATATACTTCGCCCACTTTGTCGTACACGAAGGAGACGTAAATAACGTGCCAGCCGTAATCGGTAGGGCAGACCACGTAGGTGCCCACGCCCTTTTTAATCGCGTACTGCGCGGCGTATTCGAATTCCGCCATATAGCTGGTCTTATACGGGGAAACCGTATAACCCATATATTTATTGAAGAGCCCCGTGTCCGTGCTGTAGGCGAATGTCAGCTCGTTGATGACGGAAACGGCCGTATAGGCGTCCTTGCCCTTCACGAAATAATCGCTCGTCGCCGTATCGTTGAGCGTAACCTTCCCTTCGTAATACACAAACTGCGAATAATCGAACTTGCCCTTGTTATCCACCGTGTATTTATCGGCTTCGGTGACGTAGGTGGATTTTTTCGAACCGCTCGCCGTCAGCCCCGCGTATTTAAGATAGCCCTCCATCTCTCCGAGGAAGCCGTCGATCGTAATTTCGTTGGGCTTGCAGGTATATTTTCCGTCCTCGTCCTTCGTGACGGAGCCGTTGTAGGCATACTCGCCGTAATACTGGCCGAGCTTCTCGTAACGGGCATTGTCCCCGTCGCTTTTCGTGAGATTATTTTCGAAGAAAAGGTAATTGCTCGCGTTTCCGTAATAATCGCCCGCTTCCGCTTCGTAGGCGTAATTGCTGTCCTCGTCCTTGGAGAACCAGGCGGCGCGGAGATCCTTACCCTTTACGTTTTCAAGCAACTCGGCGCGCTTTTGGTAAAATTCGCGCTTTTCGAGGCCTTTGTCGTTGGTATAAGTCGAAAGGAGCTGGGTCTGCGTCTTGGAAAAAGGAAGCAGAATATTATAGACAAATCCGAAGCCTTCCTTCGGGCTATAGACCACAAACGAATCGTCGGACACGTTTCCGATCTGCGTTTCAAACGCGCTCTGATCGGCCGAATAGATATTTTTCTGGGATTCCAGCAAAGCATTATATTGATCGGTGACGTAGGCTTCGGTGAGCTTCGCATTGGCCTCCTCGCCGAGATCGTCGGTATATTTGGTGATGAGCGCCTGTTCCATCTGGCTGGCAAGCTCGACGAAATAATAATCTACTTTGGTGAAATCGGTGGTATCCTCGTCGCCCAGAAGCCCGTTTCGGGAAAGGTTGGCGAGAAAGTCGTTGTAGGCGCGCTGTCTGGTCTTCTGCGTGGAACCGTCCAGCCGCTTGTACGATCCGCAGGCCGAGGCCGCGTTTCTGCCCGTATAAACCTCGTAATCGGTATCGTAATAATCTTCCGTCTCCGTGCCCACGCCCGTCGGAGTCGTGCGGGATTCGGCGGAAGAATCGTCCTCGTCGTCCTCCTCTTCCTTAATGTAGGTCTTTTCGGCGGAGTCGAGGGAATTGTTGATCATTTTCTTGAGCCCATAAACGGCTCTGTCGTAGTCTGCGGTATCCTCCGCCGAGGTTTTGCCGCCTTCCGTGAGGAAATATTTCAGCGTGAAGATTTCGGGATGCGCCGCATAGAGCTTTTTCTCCGTCTCGTCGGTGACCTTTCCCCTTTCGCTTTCGATATAAGCGTTGTACCCGCTTACGCTGTACGTATCGGGGTGCTTATCGAAATAATACGCCATCGCGTACTGCACCATGATTTTACGGCTGGTGAGATTGTCCATCAGCGTATTAAACGTCTGCTCGTAAGTATAGCCGTAGCTGCTTATATAAGTGGAGCCCGCGTTGAGGAAGTAGGCGACGAGATCCCGTTTGAGGATATTCTGATTGATGCTTCCGATGACGTCCGCATACTCGGCATACTGCCCGTTGCCCTTGAAATCGTCGTGGTCGGCAATATTTACGGTGCCGATTACCTGCGCCATGTCCTTTTCGCTGTTGGTCGTGATCAGCCCTTCGCCGCATGCCGCCGCGCTGAGCGTAAATGCGACGCTCAGACATATAACCGCTATCTTCCTGAATGTGTTTCTGTTCTTCATAAACCTGCTCCGAGTTTTTATCGTGTTTAACCTTTGTTGCCGAAAAACTTTACAATCCCCCCTTGGGGGTCCGTGTCAACAGCTTCTATTATAACCGATTTTAATCAAATGTGCAAACGTTTTGCGTTATAAAGTTGTGAAAGTTAGGGCAAATTTCAAAAATTTTGTCATTTCCGCCATCAGATCGGTCGCTTCCCGCTTGCCGAAAAACTCCACGACGGGCGCTTCCGCCATATTCAGGCGCACGCTTTGCCCGTATTTGTCCATCGCGGCGAGGATACGTTTGTCGCCCAGCGCCTCGAGGGAGGGAAACTCCAGCGCCCCCAGCCCTTTCGCCACGGTGATCTTTCTGACGTTGAATTTCGCGGCGTAGCTCTTGAGCACCGCCACCACCAAAAGATTGATCACTGCCTGCGGCAAAGGGCCGTACGTCTCCTCCAGCGAGGAATACACCCGCTTGTAATCGCCGACGGAGGCAATCTCCGCGATCTGCTTGTAGGTGTCCAGCCTGCCCGCCGAGGATTCGATGTACTTTTCCGAAATATAGGCGTTGGCGCGGATATCCAGCTCCGCCACCGTCTGCGTTTCGCCTGTCAGCTCTTCCTTCAGCAGCTTGGCGTAAAGCTCGTACCCCACGCGGTCCATGTGCCCGTGCTGTTCCGCGCCCAGCACGTTGCCCGCGCCGCGGATTTCCAGGTCGCGCATCGCCAGCTTATACCCCGAGCCCAGCTCGGTAAACTCCATAATCGCCTTTAACCGCTCCGAGGCGTTTTGGGTCATCACCCGTTCCGCCTTAAACGTGAAATAGGCGTGCGCCAGCCTCGTACCGCGCCCCACGCGGCCCTTCAGCTGATAGAGCTGGGAAATGCCCAGCTTGTCGCTGTCGATGACGATCAGCGTATTGGCGTTTGGCAGATCGATTCCGTTTTCGATGATCGTCGTCGTGATAAGTACGTTTGCGTTGCCGCTGTAAAAGTCGTAAACGCTGTTTTCCAGCACCGTCTTGTCCATGCGGCCGTGCGCCACGGAGATCTCCGCTTCGGGCAGAATCCTCTTGATCTTCGCCGCAAAGGTGAAAATGCTTTCCACTTTGTTATAGAGAATAAACACCTGGCCGCCGCGGGACAGCTCGCGGATACAGGCGTCGCGGATCAGCGTTTCCGTCTCCTCGACGACGTACGTCTGCACGGGCAGCCGCTCGCCGGGGGGCGTCTGAATGGTGGAGATGTCGCGGATGCCCGACAGGGACATGTGCAGGGTGCGCGGAATGGGCGTCGCCGTCATCGTCAAACAGTCGATATCCTTGCGTAAGTTTTTTATCTTTTCCTTATGCTCCACCCCGAAGCGCTGTTCCTCGTCGAGCACGAGAAGCCCCAGCTCCCTGAACTTGACGTCGCCCGAAAGCAGGCGGTGGGTGCCGATGACGAAATCGATTTTTCCTTCGCTTAAATCCCGCAGAATTTTTTCCTGTTCCTTAGGCGAATTGAAGCGGTTGAGCGCGGCGACGCGGACGCCGAAATCGGCGAAACGGCCGCACGCCGTATTGAAATGCTGATTGCACAAAATGGTGCTGGGGCACATCAGCGCGGCCTGCTTGCCCGCCAGCACGCAGAGATAAACCGCGCGGAAGGCCACTTCCGTTTTGCCGAAGCCCACATCCCCGCACAGGAGACGGTCCATTACCTTTTCCGAGCACATGTCGGCCTTGATCTCCTCCACGCTCGAAGCCTGGTCGGGAGTCAGCTCGTAGGCGAAGGCGTCCTCGAATTCCCGCATGAACGCCTCGTTTTCGGGGAAGCGGAAGCCCCTCGACTCCGCGCGTTCGGCGTATAACTTTTTGAGGTCGAACGCCAGCCGTTTCAGCGACGCGCGCACCCGCGCCTTCACCCGCTCGAAGTCCGCGCCGCCGATTTTGCTCAGCGCGGGATTGGCGTCCCCGACGTATTTGGACAAAATATCCATGTGCTCGGCAGGGACGTAAAGGACGTCGCCGTCCTTGTATTCGAGGGCGATATATTCCTTGGTGCCGTCGGTGGTCTCGATTTTTTTGGTGCCGACTACCCTGCCGATACCGTGCGTCTCGTGGACTGCGTAATCCCCCACCTCGGGCGCGACGAACATATCCCCGCGCTTGCGGCGGATACGTTTGGCTTCGGGCGGTTTTGTATAGAGATCGCCCGAGCCGATTACCGCCAGCTTGCACTCGTGCAGGATAAAGCCCCTTTCGAGGGGCGCGGAAAGGACGGACACGCCGTTAAATTTGTCCAAAGCGTCGGGCAGGCGGACGGTGGAAACATATTCGTCCGCGAGCAGCTCCTTCATCTTCGACGCGCGGGAATCGTCCCCGCACCAGAGCATTACGCGGTAGCCGCCGCGGAGCCAGTTTTTGACGTCCGTCAAAAGAGCGGGAAAGCCGTTGAGATATTTCGCCGCGGGCGTCGCCGTGAGATTGTAAATCTTCAGCGGCTCGAAAAAGAACGGCTTGCCCGTAAAGGTTTGAAGCGCGGCGCGGCGGAAACGCGAAACGGAGGCAAGAAATTTTTCCTTGTCCGCATACTGCTTGACCGAAAAGGGAAACGCCTCGCCGCCCGCGTTCAGGCGGTGAAATCTTTCCTCAAATTCTTTGTATAAAGCGTTGAATTTATCCCAAAGCGTTTTTCCCTCGTCGAACAGGAGCACTGTGTTTTCGGGCAAAACGGAAAAGAAATCGACGGCGTTTTCCGTCAACGGCAGAATATAGGAGGACTTTTCCCCCGCGGGGTCGGAAAGTATCTCGTCGGCAATTTCCTTCGCGCGCGCGTAAGCCTCCGCGCTTTTGAAGCTTTTCAGCTCCTCTTTCAGCGCCTTTGCAATTTTTTCCCCGTCCCGTTCGCCGACAAACACGTCGGTGGCGGCAAGGACGGTAATTTCCCGCACGCTCCCCAGCCGTTCGCCCGTCACCAAATCGTAGGGCTTGATCCTTTCCACGGTGTCGCCGAAGAAATCCACGCGGACGGGATTTTCCGCATTGACGGGATAGATGTCGAGGATATCGCCGCGGAGCGCAAACGTACCTTTCGTCTCCACCTCGTAGCCGCGGACATACCCCAGACGCACCAGCTGCGCGGGCACGGAAGCAAAATCCGCGTCCTCGCCCTCCCGCCAGCAGAGCGCGGGAAGCTTTTGAGGAAACAGCTGAACGAGCGCGTCGATTTCGGCCGTCACCACGGGGCAGCCGCTTTGAAGGGCGTAAATCCCGTTCAGTCTCCTGAACAGGGAATCCTTGGACAGCGCCTTACGGTAGAGAAGCACCTCGTCCTTGGCGGCCAGCGTCGCCGTGCGTTTCCCCGACAGCGCCGCGATACTTTCGGCGGCCCGCTGCGCGGCTACGGCGTCCGCCGTGATATACACGACGGGAAAGGGAAGCAGGGCGGCGAGCAGATATTTCAACGAGTCGGCGACGCCGAAAACCGCCGTGGGCGTGCCGCGGCGGATATCTTCTCCGAACAGGGGATACTCCCCTCCTATTTTGTCAAAGGAAAAAAAGTTCTCTTTCATCGTTCCTCTTTACATTTTTTATGCGTCTATGCCGTCAAACAAACCGATCAGGTTTCTTTTTCGTCCGTTTTCACGAATAAGCAGCGACAGTCGTCGCAATAGTGCGCGGGCGCGGAAAGGTTAAAAAAACCGCCCGTAACAGGAACGTCCTTTTCGACCTTATGAGGATTAAAGAAAACCGTTCTTTCCCTCTCCGAAAAAAATATGCGGCGCGCACTTTGAATATATCCGTCCCGAATTTCTTTTCCGCAAAAAGGGCAGTTCACGCCTTATCCCCGCCGTTGAATTTATTCATCACCGCCTCTATCGACGAACCGCGGGCGAACTCCGCCGCGGCCTCCCCCGCCTTACGGCAGACGGAAGCGAACAGCTCGTAGTCGTCCTTGCGAACTTCCGAAAGCACATAATTGATGATGGGGATATTCACCTCTTCGTCGCGGATTCCCACGCGGATACGCGGAAACGCCGTCAGCCCCGTCTCGCCTATGATGCTGCGCATGCCGTTGTGCGTGCCCGCGCTGCCGCCCGCACGGATGCGGAGTTTTCCCTTGGGCAGATCGTAATCGTCGTAGATGACGAGAAGCCGCTCCTCGGGGATCTTATATTTGGACATCAGCTGTTTCACCGCCCTGCCCGAATTGTTCATATAGGTCAGAGGCCGGGCGACGATTACCTTTTCGCCGCCGATATACGCTTCCGCGACGGAAGCCTCGCATTCCGTCTTTTTGAATTTTGCGCCCAAAATCTGCGCGGCGTCCCCCGCGCAGATATATCCCATATTGTGAAAGGTCTTTTCGTATTGCTTTTCGGGATTGCCGAGTCCCACGATCAGATACATATTTTTCTATTCCTCCGAAAATCGCCGAAACCGCCGCCGCTTATTCGGCGACGGCGGTAAATTTCTGTGCGTTTTATCAGTCGTAAAGTTTGGACATGGGTCTGTCGAGATACACGTTTTCGATCGCCGCGGCAAAGATGTCCGCCGTCGTCAAAATACTGAATTTATCCCGCTTTTTTTCGTCGGGAAGACAAACCGTATCCAGCATCACCAGCTTGGTAATTGCGGATTTGTCCAGCCGCTCCACGGCGGGGCCGCTGAGCACCGCATGCGTACAGCCCGCATAGATCTCCGTCGCGCCCGCGTCCTTCAGCGCCTGCGCGCCCTGGCAGATCGTGCCCGCGGTATCGATCATGTCGTCGATCATAAGGCATCTCTTGCCCGAAACGTCGCCGATGATGTTCATGACCTCCATGACGTTCGCCTTGGGGCGGCGCTTGTCGATGATGGCGATGGGAACGCCGAATTTTTCGGCTACCTTTCTCGCGCGCTTGACGCTGCCGATATCGGGAGAAACGACCACGTCGATATTCCCCTCTCTGGCGAAATAGTTGTAAAGGGTAGGGCCGCCCAACAAATTATCGACGGGGATATCGAAAAAGCCCTGAATCTGTTCCGCATGAAGGTCCATGGTAAGTACTCGGTCCGCGCCCGCCGCCGTAATGAGATTGGCCACCAGCTTTGCGGTGATGGGATCGCGCGAACGCGCCTTTCTGTCCTGACGCGCATAGCCGAAATACGGAATCACCGCCGTGATTCTGCCCGCGCTGGCACGCTTGGCCGCGTCGATCATGATCAGAAGCTCCATGAGGTTATCGTTGACGGGCGTGCAGGTGGACTGAATAATAAACAAATCCCTGCCGCGAACCGTCTCCTCGATGTGAATACTGATCTCGCCGTCGGAGAAAGAGGAAACTTCGATGCCCCCGAGCTCGGTATTGAGCTTGTCTGCAATCGCTTCCGCCAAAGGACGGTTAGAATTACCGGAGAACAACTTGATTTCATTGCCGTGAGTTATCATGAAGTACCTTCCTTTATTTTTTATCCGCCGCGCGGAGCGCTTTGCCGCGTTCCCGAGGACGGATTTTTTTATCCGCAGTATGACCCCTCAAAACCCCTTACGTTCTCTATTCATCTTAAAATAAGTTGCAATATAATAATATAATAACCCGTTTGAAAAATTTAGTCAACCGTTTCCGCCGCTTTCTTCCGAATTATTTTCGGGAAACTTTCCTTCCTCCGACAATTTGCGCCGCTCCTTTTCTTCCTTCGTCCGCCTCCGCATGGAGGAAAAGAAATCCGTCAGCAGCGCCGAACATTTTTTTTCCGCCACGCCGCCCTGTATCTCCAGCGTATGATTGAGCAGATTGGCCTGCGCCAGCTCGTTTGTCAGCGACCGTCCTTTCTGCTCGTAGGCGCCGAAAAAGAGCTTGTCTATTCGGGCGTTGAGCGCCGCGCCCATGCACATGGGACAGGGCTCCAGGGTGACGTACAGCTCGCACCCCTCGGGCAGGCGCCAGCTGGAAAACTTTTTACACGCCCGATCGATCGCCATCATTTCCGCATGCGCGGAAGCGAGCTGGAGCTTTGCGCGGCGGTTATAGCCGCGCGCCACCACCTTATCCTCGTAAACGATCACCGCGCCGATGGGCACTTCGCCCTGTTTTAAGCCTCTCTTTGCACACCCGATCGCCGCCTGCATAAATTTTTCTTCTCTCGTCATTCCTCGTTCCTCTCGTTGTCTTCTTCCGTTTCCGCGGCGACCGCCGCCGCAAGAGAGCAAAGCGAGCTTAAATTATGCTCCCGTATATCTCCGAATTCTTCTTCGCCCAAAGGGTGGGAAAAACCGTCGTTTCCCGCTTCCACCGTAAACGCGGGGATCTTCAGCTTTTTAACGCACCAATCCTTATAACCTCCCGCGCTACCCGCCGCGTGACGCAGCGGGTACCCCGTCGCCTCCGAAAGCGCAATCGCCAGCTTTTTATCGCGTACGCACGCCGACAGCGGCTGATAATAATACCAGTATATCTCCCCGCCCTTCGTATGATAGCTGAGCGTATAATCGGGACGGATTTCCTCTGTAAAAGCTTTCAGGGCGCGCGTCTCCGGCTCCGAAAAAGGCGCGGGGCCGATATAGTTTTCGCTTGCCGCCGCGCGCACGTTGCGCTTTCCCTCGCTCCAGTCCGCGTCGAAATTGACGTTGAGATCGACGCCCGCGCCGTTCGCTTTCCAAAGGGAGAAGTCCTCCCCGCCGTTTATGCGCAAAAGCCGCTCCCGCGCTGCCCCGTCCGCGACGGAGCTTAACCCGCATTGGCTTAAAAGCGCGCCGTCGGGATTCATCAACGGCACGAGCCACACGCTGCCCGCGCCCGGCCCGAAGCGGAACTGCTCGAGGGCAAGTTTCGCAGTGATCCATTCCCGTCCGTGTATCGCGTACTGCGCTATGCCGACGGGCGTTCCCTCTCCGAGACGGACGGCGTAAATACTGCGCCCGAATACGCTTTTCCCGATAATCCGCTTTTTCGTACGCACGCCTTTATAAAATTTTTCCACTTCGCCGAAAATATCCACATAATAATGTATGCGGAAATTCCCAACGCGGTGAGCGTTTTATTTATGATACGCCAAACCGACTTCGGGAATAACCGTTTATTTGCGATACCCCAAACACCGACGTTTATTTATGATATGTCGAACCGCTGTTGATCATAAACGCGCGATAGACCTGCTCCGCAAGAATCACGCGCATCAGCTGATGCGGAAAAGTCATATCGGAAAAGGACAGCCGCCAATCCGCCGCCCGCTTTACGCGCGGCGAAAGCCCGCACGAGGAGCCTATCACGAAAGTAATTTCCTTTCCTTCGTCGCATAAAGCTTTCAGCTTCCCCGCCAGCTTCTCGCTGGAGACCTTTTCCCCCTCCACGGCCAAAGCGATAACATAACCCTTGACTGCGCGCAGGATATCCTCCGCTTCCGCCTCGGGATCGGCTCCCTCCGCCAGCTCTCTGAGCTCCACCTTCGCAAACCGCGACAGCCTCTTTACGTATTCCGCCACCGCGTCGCGGTAAAACGCTTCCTTGACTTTCCCGACGACGACAAAATAAATTTTTTGCATGATTATTTCCCGAAACCCGTCAGCAGTACGCTGATCCACATGACCGCGCAGACGAGTATCCCCGCCGCGGCGCAGAGGAAAAAGCCCTTTCGCGCGGACGATTTTTCCGTTTTGCCCGACTTATCGAAAAAGATCAGCCAGACGAGGCTTCCGACGAGGCAGAGTCCCGATACGATCATCAAAGGGATCATTACCGCGTTCGGAAAGGCTTGGAGCCCGAATTTCGAAAGCAGAATAATCAATGCGTTATTGAGAAAATGCGCGAGCACCGTCGGCAGAATACTGCCCGCGCGAAGCGCCGCCAAAGCGTACGCCGCGCCGCAGAGAAACTGATAAACCGTCTGGGCGGGATTTTCGTGATAGAGCGAAAACAGCGCGCCGCATACGAGCACCGCGCCCGCCTGTCCGCAGCTTTTCAGCCCGCCCAGCACGACGCCGCGGAAAATCGTCTCCTCGAAAACCGCGGGAAGAACCGCCACCGTCAAAAGGACGCCGACCAGCCCGAAGCCGTTGAGCGAGGGCAGCAAAATCGGATCGTCCTTATAGCCGAAACGGCCGAGAAAATTCAAAAACAGACCGTTGAGCTCCGCGAGCGACAAAAGCCCGACCTGCAATAAAACGGCGATGAGGAAATATTTCGGCGCGCACTTTCCCGCCACCGCTTTTACGGGCGTTTTCGACTTAAAAAAGAATACGGCCGCGACGATTGCGAAAGCGACCTGCGGCAATAAAAAGCTGCAATAGATAAACCAATCGCTTTTATCATAGCCTTCCGTCTTTGTCGCCCCCGACGCCTGAAGAACGATCGTAAACGCAAGCGATAAAATCACGGGGAGAAACGCGGCCGCCGAATACGCCAGCCCCGCTTTCTTTTCCGTCGTCAGTTCGCCGAATAATGAATTTTGTTTTTTTTTCGATTCCATGCTATTATTATAACAGATTTTTTGCGGAAGGCAAACAAAAACCGACGGGAAAAAAGATTTTTTCTCTCTCCCCGTCGGAACGCCCGTCAACCGATCAGCTTTTGACGGAATTCTTTGATAATTCGACTCTCTATCCTCGACACCTGCACCTGACTGACCCCTATCTTTTCCGCCACCTCGCTCTGCGTCATGTCGCGGAAATAACGCAGCACGATAATCTTTCTGTCCCGCTCGGGCAGAGATTCGATCGCAGTGCGCAGCAAAAGCTTATCGATGATTTCCTCCTGCTTGTCCTCCGCGGGAAGAGTGTCTATCAGCTCGCGCTCGTTGCCGTCCTTATATTCCGAACCGCCGTAAATGGATACGGGCATTTTGGACGAGCCCATGACGAACACCGTTTCGCTTTCGTCGAGGCCGAACTTTTCCGCAATCTCCTTGACGGCGGGCTGCCGACCGTGCGCGGAGGTATATTCCGCGACAAACGTATTCATCTCCTTCGCGGTCTGCTTCATTGCGCGCGACACTTTCACCGAGCCGTCGTCCCGCATAAAGCGTTTGATCTCGCCCGCGATCATCGGTACGGCATAGGTGGAAAAACGAACGCCGAAGCTTTCGTCGAAGCCCGTGATCGCTTTCAAAAATCCCATGCAGGCAAGCTGAAAGAGATCGTCGTATTCCACTCCCTTGCCCAGATACCGCTTGACGATACATTTGATCAGGGAGACGTTGCCGTCGATGAGTATCTGCTTTGCCGACTGATCCCCGCGCTTCGCACGGCGAATGTATTCGATTGTATCCTTTTCATCAAGCATCTGCCGCGTCCTTTGCGCCGATTTTTTTGCTCATCCTTACTTTCGTGCCCTTTCCTTCTTCGCTGGTCACGGAAAACTCCGTCATGAAGGTCTGCATGATCGTAAAGCCCATACCGGAGCGCTCATCGTCCGACAGAGTGGTAAAGAAAGGCTGCATCGCCTGTTCGACGTTGCCTATCCCGCACCCGTAATCGGTGATATCGATATGTAAGACGCCCCCGTCCTCCCCTTCCTTGCATTCGATCACGCATTCGATGAGAATTTTATCCTCCGCGTTTTCCTCTCCGCCGTTCTTTTTCGCGTAGGCGTGCACGATGCAGTTGGTCACCGCTTCGCTCACCGCCGTCTTGATATCGGAAAGCTCCGACAAAGAAGGATTCAAAGGCAGCGCAAACGCCGCCACCGTGCTGCGCGCAAAGCTTTCGTTTTTCCCGACTGCCGCGATTTCAAGTTTCATATAATTTTCCATGCTTTTTCTCCTTGCTCCTGTTGTGTTCCCGTCGTTTCAGCCCTTTCAAAGCTTGGGGATCAGGGTATATACGCCGCTTAAAGAAAGAATTTTATCCGCGGGCAGGTTGGGATTGGATATGTACATCGGAATTCCGTATCGCTTGAGACGTTTATACCGCCCGATCAGAAAGCCGATGCCCGTCGAATCCATAAAGGAAACGTTTTGAAGATCGAACACGGCCCTTTCCGACTGCGTGTTTTCGTCGATGATTTCATCCGCTTTACGGCGAGCCTCCGCGGCGGAATGTTCGTCGATTTCGCCGTCCATGACAATATATAAAATTCCCTTAGCCGAATGAGCAGCGAGATTCATATTTTTTCCTCCCGTTTTTGTGTGTTTACATTTTACACGATAGTTCCCTGCGGATTTTGCTTTTTTTGGGAAAATCGGGGCGAATTTTGCCGAAAAAAAATTTTTGTTTTTCTATAGAAAAATACTTGACTTTTCCTGAAAAATAGTTTATCATATACAAGCACTTGTGCGATAGACCGTAAGTTTTGAAGGCGGCGGAAGGGCCTTTAGCTCAGTGGTCAGAGCTGTCGGCTCATAACCGATTGGTCCGCGGTTCGAATCCGTGAAGGCCCACCAACAATTTAATGTACTTAAATAGCACGGCCCAATAGCTCAGTTTGGTTAGAGCGCCAGCCTGTCACGCTGGAGGTCACGAGTTCGAGCCTCGTTTGGGTCGCCATTTTTTTACTCGTTTTTCGGCGGACAAGCCGAAAAATCAATGCCTTGATAGCTCAGTTGGTAGAGCAAGGGACTGAAAATCCCTCTGTCGATGGTTCGATTCCACCTCAAGGCACCAAACGGACAGATTCCAGAGCGGCCAAATGGATCAGACTGTAAATCTGACGTCTCAGACTTCGGTGGTTCGAATCCACCTCTGTCCACCAGTGTCGTTAAAGTTTGAACACCTAAAAACGGAATACATTTTCGTGAAAGGTGTCGCGGGCTTTATCGCATACCAATAAGGAAAAAGCACAGGGCAAACGCCTTGTGCTTTTTCTATGTTCCCCAATAAAGAGAAACCCGTATAAATTGAAATTTATCCTTTCAAATTCTTCAAAGCGGATAAGTCGTTCGCTAAAATCGCCCCTACAGTAGAACATTTATCTAAATTTTGACAATCTGCGCAAGTTGTAACGCCCTTTTTTAACGCACATTGGCGAACGCCGCACATATTCTCGCAAAAGACTGTTTTAACCCCTTCGACACGACAGCCTTGGCAATTGATATGTTCCGGAAGGATAGGGGCATTATTTAATTCGCCCCATAGTTTTGCTGTCTTTTTTCTTAATTCCCAGTCGTCATTCATTGTCGCAAGATATGCATCGCATCTTGCACAATCCAAGCCACAATACGCAATCAGTTTGTTCATACCCCGTATCTCCACTAAATTACTGTTTATCGTATAGTCATTATATCATATTTGAAAGCAAAAAACAAGTGGTTGAATAAGCGTAAAGACATTGCCATTTTTGCCCAGCGGAGCGATTAAAACGGCAAGTCGCTGTCGTCGTCTATCGGTATGAGCGTAGGTGGCTTTTTTATTTCGCCCGTGTGTTTGCTTACGGGCATTTCCTTGCTTATATCAAAATTATATACCGCCGTTATACGCCGTAGGAACGCCGCCCATGTTTTAGGCTCGCTTTGCTGTATGTTCGTGTACTGTTCTTTCAATGAGAGATTAGAAACGATATACACCGTATCATAGCAAGCAACGCGGTTATAGTGTCGCCCTCGTATTCGTATCGGTTGCCCGTCCAAGTAGTCCAGTATTTCCGAGATTTTGAAAGAACTGCGAAACTCGTCAAGAAATAATATTTTTTCGCCGTTGTAATCGTCTATCCAGCCGAACTCGTAATTTGTTGTTCTGTAAACGTCGTCATAGCCGTGCTTATTGAAAACGTAACTCGTTTTGCCGCAACCCGCAGAGCCGTAAATATAATAGACCTGCATTTTTCTAAATGTGCGCTTGTATATGTTTTCTAAATGAGATTGTCTATATTCTTTCGCCCATTTCATAACCCTGATAAAGCGGTTGCCGTGCTTTTTAGATAGGTCATAAAAACTCATACCGTTTTCAATATCGTGCATAATGTCCGTTAAGTCCGTGCGTTCGCCGTCCTCTATAAATTCGCCGTATTCATAATATTGCGGGCTTATGCGCGTTTCCTCGTCCATACAGTATGTACGGGCTTGCGTTCGTTTTCCTCGTCGCGCCTCGATATGTGCGGCAACGCCTATTGCTTTTTCCGAAAGGTACTTTTTAATAGTGGTAAACCATTTTTGTTGAGTAAACTCGAAATACCCTTGATAATGTTCCGTTCCCGTTTCGGGGGCTTTTTCACGTTGAAAAACCACATAGCGCAAATCGGGTAATGTTTTCAAATAGGTCAAAAATTCTTGTTCACTTTGTACGGGGTTGTTTACGGTAAAGCACCAGTCGCGGGCTTGTGTGTTCTTTTTACTGTCGGTTGTTTCGTCCGTAATAGATAAGTCAATTTTAATTTTATCGTCCATAATACCCCCAAAAGTGTGACAGTGTGACGGGGTGGACTGGTAATACTATGTCCACCCGCACACGGGCGGCTGTCGCCGCCCGTGTGTTTGCGTGTTGCTATGAGTGAATAAGTGCGGCGGGCGCAACGTAAATAAGCGTTTCGCGCTTGCGCCGGCGGCGTTGCTCCGCTTGCCGCTTGCGCTGATCGCGCCGCAGTAACTTAAAGTCTTTCATAAGTTCGCGCGTAACGAATTTGGTATTCTTATTGAGAATGACCATTTTCGCCTTGTAGTCTAAAATGGTGTCGTCGATTATTTCACGGAAAAAGCGCGGCGGCAGTTGCGTGTCGCTCTCTTTCATAGCCGTGAGTACGTCTATATTCTCGAATATAACCGCTAACTTTTCCTTGTGCAGTTCCGTAAAGTCTAATTTTTCCATAGTTCCGTAACCTCGCCGTTATTGTTTTTTTGCTCGTTCTGATTAAATAGCGGGTAACGCTTGCACCGCGCCAGCATAGCCGCCTTGTCGTTGCCCGTGAGCGTGGCGGGCGTGGTATGGTAGTTGCCCGTCATACCGTTGTAAAAGTATTCTTTGCCCGAATAACTGTCAACGCAGTTATAAATATTGCCGTAGTGCGTATATGCCGTTTTAGCCGCTATTTTCGCGTTCCCGCTGTCTTTGTAACGGGCATATTGCCTAACGCCCGAAAACTCCAAGCAGTTCCATACGGTTTTAATTAGCCGCCCGTGTAGGTCGTAATAATCGCGTTTGTTTTGCACTTCTATAAGTTTGTCGGAGAGTGAACGAAAGCGTTTGTCCGCGCTGTCGTCTATTTGCGTGTCAGCCCACATCTGAACGCCGACTTTGCGCTGTCGTTCTATATACCGCAGAAAGTAGTCCGCGACACGTTCCGCTGTCATAGACTTGCGACTGTCTAACTTGCTTTGAATTTCGGGCAAAAAGATTTTCGCATACGGCAGTAAATAGTCCACTTCGTGAACGCCGTCGTATAGTCCTATTCGTTCAAATTGCAGTTCCATAGATACGCGCGGCTTATACCCAAGCCCCCGCGCTATAAAGGTATCGTCAACGACATAAACAAGGTGTTGAACGTGCGGCGCGAGAAATAAGTTTTCCCAGCCGCCAGCCCGCAGCCGCTCTATTTCCTTTTTGCAAATAAACAGGTCGGTGATCGAGCGCGGCGGTATCATATATTCGGTTGCAAAATGCGCCAATAAGGTTGTTTTTCCAACGCCGCGCTCGCCGACAACGTAAGTGAGATAGTACGTTTTGTTTTCCATAAACACCCCCGCAAAAAGAATAAGAGAGCGGACAAACGCCCGCTCCCTTGTAAGACTTATTATTTGTTGCCCGATTTTCTGCCGTTTCCTTTGGGCTTATTTGCGGGCGGCGGCGTGGGCGGTGTCGTTTCGTTCTTTTTCAAATTGTCGTGAATGAAAAACGAATTGCGCCGCCCGATATTTCCCATATGCGCGTATGCGCTTTGTTGACCTTTGCGGTACGACTTGATTTGTTCGGGGGTAAACTGCTTTGCGTATTCCTTTTTCTGTTCGGTGGTATAGGGTACATACCGACCTTGCGGCTGTTCGCCGTCCGTCATAGACATTTGCTGTTGTTCGGGTTGATTTGCCATAGGCTTATGCTCCTTTTTTGTTGTTTTTTCGTCGGCTATGCTGTCGGTACGCGACACCATAATGAGAGTTGCCGAGCCGTCGGCGGCGCGGGCGTATGTTCCTTGATAGCCTTGCGGTATTTTCGGGTTTGCCATAGTTTACGCCTTTTTCGCGGGCGCGGCCGCCGCTTCGTCCTTTGCGGCTTTTGCGAGTAGCAATTCGACAATGGTATTTGTCGCGCGGGGCAAAAAGTAAAAGTATTCGTCGTCGTTGAACATTTTGAGTACGACCGCGATATACTCCGCGCCGTTCTTTTCGCTTACGCGCTTTTCGAGCGTAAAGCTCTTGAACGGCTCAACGCCCAGCTCCGTGCAAGTCTGTATAAGTTCGACAACTTCTTTGTCGCACCATACGTCTGCCGAACGCCCGTTTATGAGTTCCACGCGCACGAAGTGATTTTTGCCGCCGCGTTTTGCGGGCTTTGCCACGATTTTGATTTCCTTGACTACCTTGTTGAGATTTTCCATTTACAACTCCTATAAATTATTTTTTCAGCCGCCGCAATACGTTGCGCACCGTATATTAGCGACTAATGGTGGGGCTTTTTGCGCTAACCCCAAGCGTAGATTTAAGTTTTAGAAATCGACCATTTGAAAGTTCATAGACACTATTTCCACCGAACAGCCGTCATACATATTCGTGTTTAACAGCCCCGTACCCTCGAATGTAAGTTGCATTTGTATAAAGCCGTTTGCCAATATGCCCACGCTGAAATATAACGTGCCTTTTGCAAATGTTTCGTTTATGCCGTTGCAAGCAATTCGGTTTATGACATAACTGTTTTGATTAAGGTTATACATAGCTCCGTTCATTCTGCCCGCATACACGCGCACTGTAATATTGAAATTCTTTAACATTTGCATTCTTTGCACATAACTGTGTCCGTTATTGCTTAAATAATTGAGTATATTGTACTGGCACACCATACCGTTAGAGCCGAAACGGTATGTATTCGACACGCTTACAGACCTTGCCGTGTAGTTCGCCGTAAATACCGTATCGCCCTTTAATTCGTAATTAGCGGGATCGCTAACGCGCGTTACGCCGTTTACTAACCAGCCGTTAAACATATAGCCGCTAAATGTAGGCGGCGTAGGTACGCGCACCGTATCGGACTTTCCTATATATTGCGTGCTTAAAGTGTTAGTAGAAAGATACGGGTTATGCCTTGTGTACACAAATTTTACTTCGTGTCGCGTTTCCACGACGGCGAAGAATGTGCGGTGTTCCGTTATGGGGTAGTTCGTTACGTTTATTACGTTCACGCCGTCGAGCGACCAGCCTTTGAAAACACGTTTCATTGTCGACGGCGGCGTTTTGGCGGTTATAGTGTTGCCTTTCTCTATAATTTGGTGTTCGTAAACTTCGTAGTCGAGTATAAAATTCACGTCGTACTTGCGAATGATTTTCGCGTAAATCACGGTGTCGGCGGTTATCTTGATTTCGTTTAAGTCAACCGGTTCGCCGTCGAGCGAGAGCGACCAGCCCAAAAATATAGTGTACTCCGTGGATTTCGGGTTTTCTATTTGCACTTTGTCGCCGTCGGGTACGAGCAATATAGAATACACGGTATCGTCGAACATAAACGTAACGACAAAGCGTTCTTCGATAATCGACATACTGCTTATGAGCTGAATATAGGCATTGACCGACTGCATCAGATTTGCGTTTATATTTTCCAAGTTCGTTATTTGATTTTTCAATCGGTAGTTTTCCGTTTTCATTTTGTCTATAAGCGTTTCGCACTCCGCTATATACGTTTGCAAGCCGTACACTTTTTCGTTAAGCTCGTTTATATTGTCTTTCGATACCGCAAGTTCCTTTTTGATTATTTCGTAGTCCGCGAGCTTGTCGCGGTACTCCGCAATTAAGTCCTCGTATTCTTGCTTGTTGTCGAGCGCAGTACCGTAACCGTCCTCGTATGCGTTTTGCACGTCGTCTTGCGTGTAAAGCCCAGTACCGCTTAAACCGTCTTTTACTTTGTTAAAGTTTATAACGCCCCAAGCGATAGAGAAAGCGGATACACCGAGCAAAACCACACTCAACACGATTGCTATAATCTTTTTTGCGTTCATATCACATACCCCCGTTTAAGAGTTCTACAACCTTTAACCGAATACCGTTGTCGGCAAAGTATTGTTCGAGAAAACTTGCGTTTTCGTTGCCTACCGTAGCGAACGACAAAGCCGTTTTATTCGATAGGAATTTGATTGAAATGTCCATATACGCCGAGCAAACTATATTGCCGCTTGTGTCGTAAAAATCTATATACACCGTCGAAAATACCGTGCCCGCCGTTATTTGCGTATCGAGCAAAATATAGTCGTTTAGTACAAGTTGATAGCGGCGTTTTACTCCGTCGAAATCGTCCACTTTGAGCAAGTCCTTTTCAAACGTGTATGTGTCCGTATCGTCGTAAATATCGTGATAAAATACCACGCTCGTGGACGAATAATTGAAACTGTCTTGCGAAAAGCGGTTGCTTATGTCGATAGAGCCGTTTATATAACTTTTGGCGGTTACTTCTTTGTATAGCCGTATGCCGCAGAACACGCCCGCAACGATAATGACGAAAGCGGCAAGATAGAGCAAGATCATTCCTATTATCTTTTTCATATAATCACCTCGCTGTATTCGCTGTCTATAACGTTGTCGGCAAAGTCAAGCGTAATTTCCGCGCTATGCTCTAACCGCGAAAGGCGGGTATTGTATAGGCACTTTTCCAAAAGGTAGAACGTGCGGCGCGTTCCCGTTATACGAATAGTGTCTATTTCCAAATTCTCAAACGCATTGAAATCAAAGCCGATTATGTTCGTATTCGTTAAGTCCAGCGTTATATTGACTTTCGCGCGCCCCATATTCGCAAACATTTCTTTTGTCGCCATAGGTAGGCTTGCAAAACTGCCTTCGTAAAAATCGCTGTACCGTAAGTCCAAGTCGTTCGCCGTCAGATTGTAAACGATACGTTCTTGCCAGTAGGTAGTGTCTATTTGTTCGTCGGCGGTATCATACTTTGAATTGCACTCGATAGAGCCGAAAATACTTTGCGTACTGTTCCGCGCTCCGTTCTCGTCGTAATGAAATTTCAACACGGCATAATTTTTGATAATGTCGGTTACGTCGTCGTCTTTGAATTTGCCGCTGTCGCTGTCGTATTCCTTGATAGAAAAGTATTGCGAAAGGTCGAGCGTGATATAGTAATCGCCGTAGCCTTTGTCGTTACTCTTGATAGCCGAGAAAACCGCGTCGAACACGTCGCCGTAATCGAAATACGTTGTGCTTTGCTTGACCGTCCATAAAAAGCCCCACAGTCTGCCGTAAGTGTCGTATTTGCCGTCTAACTGAATGGAAAACGGGCGGTTGTCTATCTTGATAATAAACTGCTGGTTGCGGTTGAGTACGGTTGCCACGCTCCCGTATTGACCTTTGAAACCGCTCCAATTTATGCCGTTTGTCGTATCGTAGTAGTAAAATTCACTCAATACTTTTTCGTTCGCTTCGCTTTCTTTTTGTACTTCGCTCGTGTACGTTCTGAAATCGCCTAAAAATTGCATACCCGTTGAGCGGTATTCGCTTTCCGTTAAGCCGTAGCCCGTGAAATAGTTGTATTTTAATTCTTGCAGTTGTACGCCGTTTTCCTTGTCGTTGGAGTAGTAGTTTGCTTCCATAAACCAGCGTTCGGCGTATGCGTCGCGTTCTTCTTCCGTCAGTTCGTCGTCTTTCTTAATGTCAACGGCGAGCTGGTCGTTTACGTTGTTCACGCCTATGGTCGTGTCCTTTACGAAATAGTGGTAGTACACGAACGCGATAATAACGCAAATGGCGATAAAGGTTATGAACGCCAAACAACAGTCCGCTATCGTCTTAAATAGTTTCATAAATTCTCCTTTTTAAGATTTTTAAGGCTTGCAAAATATTCGCTTAATTGCTTTTCATACCGTTTAATCATAATTTCGGTTATTCGGCTAATCACTTTTTCTTGTGTGTCCGTCATACCGCTTTTGTTCAACTCGCTCACTTTGACATATAAAGGTACGTTTATCATCATTGTGCCGTCGGGTTGCTTTAAGCCGATATACGCTACTTTTTGAAAAGTGTCGTTCGCCATATTTACCCCTCGCCGATATTCGGTACTTGTTTGCCGAGCGCCGCCCAGTCTATCATTTTAACAGTCTCGTCCGCGCCGAAATAGTAAATGAATTTCCGCGCCGTTTCCTCGTTTACCGCGCCGCCGTTTAACAGCGTTTGTATGTCGCTTTCGTCAATGTGCATTTCCCGCGCCAGTATTGCCGCAGTTATGCCGTACTTGTCTAAAAACGCTTGCAGTAACTCTTTTCTGATTATCATTTTTTCACGCTCCCGTTCGGTAGTAGGCGGCTTTTGCGCCTCTACCTATAAGCACGAAAACGGCATAGTGGCAACCTTTTTCACAAATATTTTTTTAACTTTTTGTAAATCACGGCTATTTGTTTTGAAAGTGCTTGATGACTTACGCCCGTTTGCCGTGCGATTTCCCGTAAACTCATATTCCGATTAAACACTTTTTCCAGTAGTGTCCGTTGCTTGTCCGATAGGTGTTTTATAGCGTTATGTATTCGTTCGTCGTTTTCGCGCAACTCAACGGCGGCGACCGGATCGGCGGCAGTATCGGCAAAATCAACGCCGTTTTCTAAAAGATAGTAAAGCGATATATGCCGCCGCGTTTCCCGCCAATGGTTGCGCTTTTCCTCTTGTACTAATTGCAGGTGCAGAGCGTAAATTTCGTCCGATACCTCGATTTCACTTGTTGTGCCGTCCGCGAATGTGTATTTGATTTTTTGCATTATGAAAACCCTCCGATTTTGATTTTTGATTTGAAAAATCGCTATCGGCGGTTTTCGCCATATAAAGAAAAAGCCCCGACAGCGCGGCTAAACGCTATCGGGGGCAAAATAAAAAAGTTTACGCAAAACGTAGATAAGCCCCAAATAGGCTTAACCTACTGCGTAAACTCTTAACTCCATTTTATGGCATACAGTTCTTTTGCAGTAAAATAGTATTATTCACTTTAATTTATATGGCAATCGCCTTATCTTTTTACGGCTTATGCGAGTGCGCCATATATGCAAATTATACTTGATTTTCAATATCGGGTTTTAATATGCTTTATCGTAATTTATCTTATAATGTAAAAGAAGTCCCCCAAATCTGGGGAACTTCCTTATTTAATTTTCCACTTCTAACGGAACAGCGGTTATTTTGCCTTTATCGACCTCAACTATTATTCGCTTATGGCAACTTTCGCATTTTATAATTCCGTTTTTAATTGTTTCCGCTTGTATTAGCGTTTTTGAGCAGATAGGACAGCATACATACATTTTCATATTCTCACCCCATTTTTTTTAAGGTGGAATTGTCTTTTGTCCTTGCTGTAAATAAATTATTGATTAACGCTTGTACTTCATTAAAAAACCTACATAAATGAAAGCCGTCCGCGACTGCGTGATGTATATTCATTGAAAGCGGCATAATAAGTCTATTATTTTCTGTTTCATATTTCCCCCACGTAACTACGGGGGCGAGATATGTTCCGCTGTCAAACACGTGAATATCAAAACACTTATACTTTACCCACGGCAAACAACTTACGTCAAAAGTATTTTTCGGTATGTCTTTCAAGTCAAACGCTCTTAATTGTTGATACCGTTCTTTATCGGCTAAATAATGAGAGTGAAATTCTTTCAAGTCGTCAGAAAATTCAGTTACCAACTTTACACAACTTTCATCTTCATTATGAAAATCTGCATAATAAGGTGATACATATTCCCAACGAATTAAATTACCGTCGCTATTCCAACCGTATTTGAACTCGTTATGTGAGTTTATTATTTTTGATATAACCCACATCATAGTAGGATAGAATTTTAACCCTTGCGCTTCAATAAATTCCTTTAACGGCGTAACATCAATATCAACCGTCATACTCATTACATTGCGTAAATTATCAATGAAAAAGCGAAAAAGTTTACCTCTTTCCCAAGTATCTAAATCGATTATTTTATATTTCATTTTAACCTCCTAAAATTTTGATAATTTTAGAAGGTCAGTACCAGCCCAATGTGCATATGCTTACCTCCTTATTTTTAAGATAGGTTTATTATACCACTTTTGCAGTCATAAGTAAATAATTTTGTTATTGATTGCGATAGATTTATAATTTTGCGTAATCAATTTTTCGACAATAAAAGTTTTTTAATTTTGCATAAATAAAAAATACAGCATTCTTTTAATGTTATAATAATAGACAATTACAATTTTACAATAAGTATTTAATAGTCTTTTGTGTTCGCTTGTGCTTACCGTCTGGGGACGGAATACGCCGCCTTGACAAATTGTAAAGGGCGACGATTTATCTCCCGTAAGGCATAAAACCGTCGTCGCCTACGGCGCAAACCCTTGACAATTTGCCTGCGGCGGCATTTTTTGCTGGTTAAGACGGTAAGCACCAAAGCGAACAACAAAATTTTTAAGCCGCAGTCCGCAACGGACGGCGCAAAGGAGCAAACAATGGAAAACGCAGTTATCTATGCACGTTTCAGTTCACACGGGCAAAACGAAATGACTATCGAGGGGCAAGTCCGCATTTGTCGCGAATATGCTGAAAGTCAAGGCTACAATGTTCTGAACATTTACCCCGAAAAGGCAAAGACGGGAACGAACGACAGCCGCCCGTCGTTTCAGCGTATGATAAAGGACGCCGCCAGCGGCACGTTTCAATACATAATCGTATATATGTTTGACCGTTTCGCACGCAACAGACACGACAGCATTTTATACAAAGAAATGTTACGGCGTGATTACGGTATCAAAGTTGTTTCGGCTACCCAGCCCATCAGCGACGACGAGGGCGGCGAATTCTACGAAATGTTTTTGGAGTGGAACGACGAAAAGTACAGCAAATGACTGTCAAAGCGCATTAAAAACGGGCTTGACACTTGCGTAGCGAACGGCACATTTACGGGTTCGCGCGTTCCGTTCGGCTATAAACTCATTGACACAGACCGCAAGGGCAAGAAAGGCACTATTCACAAAGTTGCTATTGACGAGGAGCAAGCGGAAATCGTCCGTTACATTTTCAGCGAGTACGCGAAAGGCACGGACAAGAAAGTAATTGCCGACGCGCTAAACGCGCAGGGCAAACGAATAAACGGGCAGCCGTTCAAATTCCGCAGTTTTGAAAAGTGGCTAACAAACGCCAAATACACGGGCGAATACTATTTCGGGGAAAGACTATGCACGAACACATACCCCGCTATAATCGACAAGTTGACGTTTGCAGAGGTGCAAAAGCGGTTAGCCGAGAACAAGCATTTAGCGGGCGCAAATTCAGCGGTAGAGCCGTATTTACTCACGGGCAAATTGTATTGCGGGCGGTGCGGTACGCCTATGGTATCGGACGGCGGCACGAGCAGAAACGGCAAAAAGCATTATTATTACGCTTGCAAGAAACGCAAGAAAGGCACTTGCGACAAATCGCGCGAGGGCAAGGACGATTTAGAACAGCGCGTTACGCAACAAGTCTATGACTTTTTGAGCGACAAGAAAAACGCCGAGAAAGCCGCAAACGACACAATAGCGTACTATGAAAAGCGCACGGGCGACGACGGACTGAAAAGCATTGACACGCGCATAGCCCAAGCGCAAGCGCAAGTCGAAGATTTGACAAACGCTTTTATAGAGGCGAAAAGCCCGCTATTACGCGCGGGCATTGAAAAGAAAATGTCAGACTATGAAATTATGCTTGCCGACCTACAAAAGAGCCGAGCGCAAATATTGTTAGAGCGCGGGCGCAAAGTTACCGCAAAAGACATTTTGTTATTCATTGCCGACCTACTGAAAGGCAATCCCGCCGACAAGGACTACCAGCGCAAAATCATTGACAATCTTGTTTTCGCAGTGTATATTTATGACGACGAGAGAATAAGGACTGTCGGCTATCTGAATTTAGGCGTTGACGAAAGCATAGAAAAGATAAGACTTGACGAAACAAACGAGGTTGTGGAAAGGTTGAAAGCGTGTTCAAACTCTGACACCCTTACTCCACCAACAAAACCTAAATCGAACCTGCCTACGGTTTTATTTAGGTTTTTATTTTTTATTTCTACCAACAACGTGTTTTTTATGAGGACGATTATGCCGAATATGATTATAGGACAAATTTTTGGTATTATCGCAACGCTCGTCACATTTTTTTCCTATCAGGCAAATACAAAGAGACGGATTTTGATTATACAAACTTTTGCCTGTATATTTACCTGTATCGGATATTTCTTTTTAGAGGCGCGATCGGGTCTTGTATTAAATATTGTATGCATTGTAAGAAATATTGCCTTTTATTTTCAAAAGGAAGGCACGAAAGCAAGCTATCTTTCCGCAGTTTTATTTGCGGGAATTATGATAGTTTTGGGCGCAATATCCTGGCAAGGACTATTATCCCTATTAATCATTATAGCACTTGCGGCAAACACCGTCTTTCTTTCTCTCGGAAAGCCTCAACTATTAAGAAAAAGTATTTTGATTACCTCCTCAATGGTACTTATTTACAACGTCTTTGTATTTTCTATCGGCGGCATTGCAAACGAAGCGCTCGCGATTATTTCCTCGATTATCGGCCTCGTTCGCTTTTATAAAAACAATAAAAAACATGACGATTCGATTTAACTTACTTTTGCCCCACAGACAAAAATCTGAAGCGAATTACTTTCGTTTCAGATTTTTTATTTTAGTATGCTTACTGAACCTACCCGCCCTTGTTGCATTTGCTTGACAAAATCCTTTGTTTTTACTACACTCATACTATGAAAAAAATTTTTTGTTACAATTTGAATGTCCATATAAACGAATCCTTACCTTTACTTCCTGCTATGCACGATTATACTGTGGGCGAAATGATTATAGAAAACGACAAATTAAAATTTATAACTGAAGATTTTATCGGCCACGACTACGATTATTACGATATCGCATATTTTAAGCCGAAAAAACTTTCAATTGAATTTTGTGATTTATGCGATACTACGTTTTTTGTCGGCGTCTCGAGATTTTATCCGAAAAAACAGTTTAGTGAAAAACATAAAAATAATTTCGGGCGCAGAGTAAATATTTATGAATTGAAAGATTTTGTAAAATTTTATAAAGAATATGATTTGCAATTCAATTATTTTTCGGTTAGCTATAATGAAGTAATCATATTTTTTAATTGTAACAATACAAAAAAAGCGCAAGAAGCTGCAATGCAAATTCAATGCAAAAAAGTTATATATACCTTTACCGATTGAAGGTTATTTTCAATTTTAATTCCTATTCATGTTTTATCAAAAGGCATTTTTTTATAGCTTTCTGTTTTTCGATTAAAATCTTCAAAAGGCTTGACTTTGCGTAATGCTTAATGATATAATGAAACTATAATTCATCTATGGAGAATAGTTTATGAAAATCAAAAATGTTGTAGTCGCGGGAGGCGGCGTTTTAGGAAGTCAAATCGCTTTTCAGGCGGCTTATTGCGGCTTTGACGTGACAATCTGGTTAAGAAGCGAGGGAAGTATCGGCCGTACGCAGCCGAAGCTGGATTCTCTTAAACAAACGTATATTGACACGATCGAAAAAATGGCCACCCCCGAAGGCCAAACGCCCAATGTCTGGGCCAGAGGGATTGCCGACTATGAAACCTTTAACAAAGAAGCGTGCCTCGAAAAAGCCGAAAAGGCCTATGCGGGGCTGAAACTCGAGCTCGATATGAAGAAAGCGGTGGAAAACGCCGATCTCGTCATCGAATCCATGGCCGAAAACGTGGAAGAAAAAATTTCTTTTTATAAAAGATTGGCTCCGCTTCTGCCCGAAAAGACCGTTATCGTTACAAATTCCTCCACTCTGCTCCCCTCGAAATTTGCAAAATATACAGGTCGGCCCGAAAAGTTTTTGTCCCTGCACTTTGCAAACTCTATCTGGAAAAACAATACCGCCGAAATCATGTCTCAATCCAAGACGGACAAGCAGTACTTTGACCAGATTATGGACTTTGCCAAGGATATCCGCATGATCGCCCTTCCCGTATTAAAGGAAAAATCGGGCTATCTGCTCAATTCCATGCTCGTGCCCCTTCTCTTTTCGGGCATGGATCTTTACGTCAACGGCATTTCCGACCCCGAAAGCATAGACAAGGCCTGGACGTTGGGCACGGGCGCGCCCAAAGGGCCTTTCCGGATCCTCGATACCGTCGGCCTTACCACGGCTTACAACATCGTTTCGATGTACGTCAAAATCCCTTCTTTCCTCGCGCCTTATAATTTCAAAGGTATGGAAAAAATGCTGAAAAAATATATCGACGAAGGCAAGCTCGGTATGTCCTCGGGCGAAGGGTTTTACAAATATAAAAAAGACAAGGAATAATTCGGCTGTAAAAACAAAAACGCCTGAAGGGGATCTTCCTCCCTTCGGGCGTTTTCTTATTGCGTTTTATATTTAAGTGTTTTTCATGACGGCCGATTCGATATTGTCCGCGATCGACTCCGCGGCGTCGTAACAGTTTTCGAAATTGCGATATACGTCCCGCCACTCGATCACCTCGCGCGTGCTCTCCGCTTCACGCGAAAGTTTTCTCACCGCCTCCACGTACAGCCGGTCCCCCTTTTCCTCCAAATCATTCAACGTGATCACAAAGCCTTTCAGCTTATCCGATTTTTTGAAATTTTTGAACTCCTTTAACAGCCGCACTACGTTTTCACAGCATTCTATGATCAGATCGACAAAGGGCGTCGTATCGTCGCGCAGTTTCTTGATATCCGCCATATAAAAGAACGCCACGACGCTTTCGACGCTGTCCGTCAGATCGTCCGTCACGTGGGAAAGACGGAACAAATCGTCGCGCTCGATGGGCGGCAGAAATTCTTTGACAAGCGCGGTCGTCATGTCGTGTTTTTCCATATCGCACCGATGCTCCAGCTCGTGCATGCGCGCGCGCTGCTCCTCTAAAGCCTCGGGCTTGAAATCGGAAAGAATGTCCTTCAAAAGCTTCGCTTCTTCCAGCGCGTAAAGGGACATATTGACGAGGGCTTCAAAATAATCGAAACTTTTCTTTTTGGTTTTCATGGCTTGCTCCTATGTAATATTTCAGAATATAAAAATAAACAGCTTTGTCATCAGAAATCCGATCAGCCCGCATCCGGGGAAGGTCAGTATCCAGGTGAACACCATTTCCTTGGCTACGCTCCAATTGACCGCCCGCATCCGTTTCGCCGCGCCCACGCCCATAATCGCGCTCGTTTTGGCGTGCGTCGTCGATACGGGCATACCCGTTACGGAACAGACAAGCAGCCCCGCCGTTGCGGAGATATCGGCGGCAAAGCCCTGGTATTTTTCCAGCTTCACCATATCCATACCCACCGATTTGATGATCTTCATGCCCCCGATCGAAGTCCCGAACGCCATGACGAGAGAACATAAAATCATCAGCCATACGGGGACGTTGACCACGCCGGGAGAAACGTTGCCCTGCGCGAGGGCAAGCCCCAGCAGAAATACGCCCATAAATTTCTGACCGTCCTGCGCGCCGTGCATGAAGGCCGTGCCTGCGGCGGCGACCACCTGCCCTTTGTCGAAAAAGCCGTTGGCCTTTCGGTAATTCATCCTGCGGCAGAGACGCTGAATCAGCTTGGTCACCGCATAGCCGAGCGCAAATCCGATCGCCAGGGAAAAGACCAATCCGAAAAGCACCTTTCCCCACTCTGCGCCGTTGACGCCGTCGAGACTGTTGTGCATGGCAATCGCCGAGCCCGTAATCCCCGCGATCAACGCGTGACTTTCGCTTGTGGGAATGCCGAATGCCCAGGCAAGTACGGCCCAGACGACGATGGCGAACATCGCCGCGCTTAAGGCTATGGAGGCCTCGTGCGCGTTGGAACCGAAATCTACCATATTATATATCGTTTCCGCTACTTTTGGTGACAAAAGCGTCATTACAAGAACGCCGAGGAAATTGAACACCGCGGCCATGGCGATGGCGTTGCGCGGCTTCATCGCGCGCGTGGCGACGCAGGTGGCGATGGCGTTGGGCGCGTCCGTCCAGCCGTTTACGAGGATCACGCCCAGTGTGAGGATCACCGTGATCCAAAGCGCGGGCGTCTCGGATAATTGCTGAATAAATTGAGATATCGTCATAAAATTCCTTTTCTGTCTCTCCCGTCTCGTTTACACTTGTATCTTTCACTTGTCTCTTTTTTGTATCGAGCCTGTAAAAACATTGTAACACATCGGACAAAAATTTCCAAACGTTTGAAAATGAAAATCGAAAAATCTCTTGTAATAAAATTGTAAAAAATTTGTCTGAAAATAGAATTTTACGATTTCACAAAAAATCGTAAAAAAGGGTATTGACAAACATCGGAAAATGTGTTATAATATCTTTAACAAAAGAAAAAATGTTTGCGACCCGAAAGGGCGGCAAGCGAGGGAGTAATTTGCGGCTCGCGTCGTGCGCGGAAAAGCGCGGCGAGGCGTAACAATACCCGTCAATCGACGGCAAACGTAACGCCGTCCGGGATTGTTTTCAAAAATGAGACTCATTCGTCGTGCGTTGTGCGTGCGGGGTATGGGTCTTTTTTTTCAAGCCTCGCGCACCGCTTTTGTGAAAAATCGGCATACCGCCCGAACGGGCCGTCATACATTTATCTGTATATTATCATATTATAAGGAGAAAATAACTATGATCTTTGCTTTCGTTACCGCGGTGCTTTTTCTCGCGGTGATTGCAGTCGGCGTCGCCCTTTTCGTCAGGGCGCAGGTAAACAAAAAAAAGAGAACGGGAAAACGCGGCGCCCCTGCGGGGCTTTCCCTCTCGCTCGTCGCGGCGGGCGCGCTTTTACTGATTATGCTTCCCGGCTCCTTCCATACCGTGGAGGCGGGAGAGATCGCCGTCGTTAAACGGCTCGGCGTGATCGTTAAAACCGAAACCTCGGGCACGTATTTCGATTTTTGGCTGACGCGGAGCTATGAGAAATACGACGCCAAAGTACAGCAGCTGGAAATCAATACTTCCGCTTATACCTCGGACGCCCAGCCCATGGATATTTCCATGACCGTACAGTTTCAGATCCGTCAGGACAACGTACAGGACATCGCAATAGATTACGGCAGCTTAACCGCCTTGACCAACCGTATCCAGAGCGTGGCGATCGAGCGCACCAAAGCGGAGCTCTCCAAATATCAGGCAGAAGTGCTGATCGCTACCCGAGAAAACATTTCTCCGTCCGTGGAAAGCACCATCTCCCAGGCGATCGGCGATAAATATTACGTCACATTCAAAAGCGCCGTGTTGACGGACATTTCTTTCTCGGACGCTTTTGAAGCCGCCGTCGAAGCAAAAATGATGGCTCAGCAGGAAAAGCTTCAGGCGGAATACGAAAACGAAAAAGCAAAAGAAAAAGCAGATACCGCCCTGTATGTCGCAGAGCAGGAAGCCAAGGCTCTGCTCGCCAAAGCGCAGGCTCAGGCGGACGCCGACGTCGCGGCGGCCGAGGCGGAAGCAAAAGGAATTATGCTTAAAAGCGTGGAGGTCGCCCGTATGCTGGGCTATACCGTCGAGGAAAAAAAGGAAAAAGACGGCGAAACGGAGGTTACCGTATATACCATTGTTTTCGACGATTTACATACGGGCAAGGATATTGCCGAATACATGAAATATATAGAGTATTTGTCCAAATGGGACGGCAAGCTCCCGCAAGTGGTGACGGGCGACAGCGGAATCATGATCACGGTTCCCTCGGACGGTACTTCGGGAAAATAAACAAATTTTTTAATACGAAGAAAACAGGCGCGGATATATTCACCGCGCCTGTTTTCGTTTTGTCTGAATCTTATTTGAAATCCTCCGCGCGACGATGACGTCAAGCATATCGGTACGGCCTTAAAATCAAATCCGACTTTTCGGTTTACCATTGCGGCGTTTCTGTGAGCATAGCTTTGTAAGCCCGCGGCGCCGCTTTTTGAAAGAACATACTTATCGAGCGGACTTCAATACGTTTTTATGCTTCGTTTTTGCGTTTTACGGCATAGATTACAAGACCGAGCGGCACGGGTAAAGCTTCGAGAAACATACCTATTCCCAGAAAAATTTTGGATAAATCCTTTTCACGGCAAAAAGAATACCTCCCCTTCTTTTCCCGAACGATACTCGCATGACCCGCCGCCCATTCGTCGTCATCTCGGAGAAGATAGACGTCGAATTGTTCGCTGTAGCGGATTCCTCTTACGATAGAGTAACTTGTTTCCATAAGCCCGTCCGTGCTCTCCCGCCAAAAGAGGGAAGCTTGATATGCCGTTATGCCGTCCCCCGCTCCTACCAATAAATTTCCGTAATCCTTCGCCAGAAAAAATCCGTCGTCCAAATCCACTTTTTTTTCGGAATCGTTGCTTTTCAACAACTCCTCCATAGCCTCCCCGAGCTCGAAATAATATTCTCCAGTTGGAAGTCCGCCGAGTTGAACGGGAATATCATACGCCTCAAAATTTATCGATTGAACGTATTTCTTCAGTTCCGCTTTGTCCGGGGTGGAATAAACTGTCTTGTAAAACACAAACAACGAGGGCAGGGCAGCGACGAGCGCACAAAACGACGTGCAAACGCCCCAGCCGATCAATCCCCCTGCGGTACAGCGTTTCAGAAGCTTTCCGTTACTCACGAAAACGGATCTTTTGCGTTCGGAGACGTATGAGTTTATCGCGGAACGATATTTTACGTTGATAAAAAGCAGAATAAGCAAAGCCGCGAGCGGCGCAAATGTCGAGGCGAACCCTAACGCGTCCCATACGTAGATATTTCCCAAGAACGGCCCGACAAGCAACGGACAGACAAGCAGGACGAAAAGCAACGGAACGAGGAGCAACAAAATAGTAACGTATTTTTTTGTTACCACACGTCTTTTATACGCCGCCGTTTCTTCGCCCGCCGTCTTATCCTCCTCGTCTGCAAATCCGAGCGCATTTTCGGTAAACACGTGAAGCAGTACGAAAAGCGTCACGGCTCCGCAGACGAACAGCACGAAAAAAATGACTGACGCAACGGTGTTTACGTACATAAAAAACAATATTCCCGCCAGCAACAGCACCCAGACGCCGACGGCGGCACCGCGCAAAACAGAGTTGATATTTCCGATTTTTTTCTCCTGCCGACCGAGCAGGGCCCGAACGCTTTTCGCGGCCCTCGCTTCGTCTCTGCTCCGTTCTTCTTCCGAAGCGGCCCCGCCTGTTTTCCTGCGTTCCGCCCGTAGAATTTCGTCCGCGCTGACGCCGTAAAGATCGGCCAGGACAGGGATAAGGGTGAGGTCGGGACAGGTTTTGTCCGTTTCCCAGCTCGAAAGCGTTTTATTTGAAACGCCGAGCTTTTCCGCCACTTCCTGCTGGGTATAGCCGTTTGCTTTTCGAAGGGTGGCCAAAAAGCCGCCTATCGTCTGTTTTTCCATTCTTTATACTCCTTATTCTTTTTTCGTAAGGCGCTTTACGGCTACCATTCTACATTATTCCGACATAAAAATCAATAACGCAAACGCGGATTTTGTCTCGGAAATATAGAACCTTGCCTTTTAATCAAAAAATATTCCCGAAAGGAACAATCCTTTCGGGGTTATTCTTGTACCGTCCGCCGCGTCCGCCTTATGAACAGGATATTTCTTTCCCGAATTGCTCCGCCTGCCTTTTAAGACGACGGCCGCGGAAGGCCGCCCCTCCGCATGCCACCTAAACGGTCTCTTGCGCCGCATGAGGAAAACCGCGGCTATTTCAGGCGCATAATCGAAAATGTTTACTTGCTTCCGTCCCCTATTTGAAGTCCACCGTAAACGTGGTTCCCTCGCCGAGCACGCTCTCCACCCGCAGCGGCCAGCCCGCCTTGCGGCATATTTTTTTCACTACGGCAAGCCCCAGCCCGAAGCCGCCGTTTTTTCCGTTATGCGATTTATCCACGGTGAAAAAACGCTCGAAAATACGTTCGAGATTTTCCTCGGCAATCCCGATTCCCGTGTCCCGCACCGTCAGCCTCGCGCCGCCTTCGTCCCTGCGTTTAAGCCCTACATAAAGGCTTCCGTCGTCCTTGTTATAACGAATCGCGTTTCGGATTAAATTCCCCAGCACTTCCCCGAGCCGTTCGTGCCGGCTCGCCACCGAGATATCAGGGTCGATATCCTCTGTAAGAGCTATATTCCGCTTGGCGATATCGGGGGCCAAAATATCGAGCGTCTCTTTCGCCAGCCTGGAAACGTTTACCTCATAGGAGGGAAGTTCGTCGTTGTCGATCTCGTTGTAATTGATGATGCAGGCAATCAGGTTGGAAAGCCTGTCGCTCTGCTTTACCAACGTGCGCGCCGCCGCCTTCGTCTGCTCCGCGTCCAGCACCCCCGTGGAAAGCAATTCCGAATACCCGCGGATGGAAGTGAGCGGCGTGTTCATTTCGTGCGTAATATTGGCGATAAAGTCGTTTTTAGACCGCTGCGCACGTTCTACCAGCTCCTTTTCCTCCGAAAGCTCCTTAAACTGCTCGCTCACTTCGCGGTTGCGGTTGTTCAAAATATCCACGATCGGCTGCAGCTCGGAATATTTCGTGGAAAGGGTGAGACTGAGGGCGGCGTCTTTGGCGAGCTTTCTGACGGGATTGATGATGTATTCCGTCTCGACGTACGTAAAAAGCAGACAAACGAGAAAATCCAGCAGTAAAACCCAGACGATCGTAGGCAGAACTTTGGCAAACATCTGCCATTCCGACGCGCCCGAAACGGCAAGCCGCACAAGATAGACCTTATCTCCGTCCGACAGCTTACGGCAGTAATAGATCATATCCTCGCCCAAGGAAGCGCTGTGGCGGACGGAATATCCCTCGCCCTTTGACAGGGCGGCAAGCACCTCTTCGCGGTCGGCATGATTGCCGAGATCTTCCTTTTCGCTGTCGCCGAGCACGTTTCCCTCCCGGTCCATAAACGTGACACGAAGCCCCGAAAGGCTTTGAGAAAACGCATTTGCGCCGACGTCGTCCCAGGCATATTCGCCCGCGTGGAAAAGGTTCATATATACTTTCAGGCTCTCCTTTCTGTTTTCCACGAGGCCGCCGTAAAAGACCTGCGTCGAAAGCACCGTATAGATTATCAGCACCGCCGCCATGATCAATTGAGATATCCACAATATTTTTTTACGCATCGCTTTATCCCCGTCCGTTTACAAAAAACGGATAGCCGCAACCCTGCCCTATCCGTTTCTTACGTTTAGCTTTTTCTGAAACGGTAGCCCACGCCGAACACCGTCTCGAAATTGTCTATCCCCAGCTTTCTCAGCCGCGCGATATGATTGTCGAGCGTCCGCGTCTCCGTATCGACGTACCCCCATATTTCCGTGAGCAGCGTATCGCGGGAAAGGACAATATCCGCGTTGCGCATGCAGTATTTCAAAAGCTCGAATTCTTTTTTATTGAGCTCAAGCGGGCGAGAATCGAGCGTAACCGTCATGGTATCGCTGTTAAGTTCCAGCTTGCCGACCTTCAGCACGTTGTTTCCCGCCCTGCGGCGGAGCGCCGCCTTGACGCGCGCGACCAATTCCATTACGCCGAAGGGCTTGGCGATATAATCGTCCGCGCCGAGGTTAAGCCCCGTCACCTTATCGCCTTCCTGTCCCAGTGCGCTGAGCATGATACAACACACGCTGGGATAACGTTCCTTCACCGATTTCAGCACTTCCAGGCCGTTGCCGTCGGGAAGCATGATATCGAGCAGGACGACGTCGGGCGTCTGCTCCCGCAGCCCCGCCGTAAAATCGCGGACGCACCCGAACGTACGGCAGGTCAGTTGTTCTCTTTCCAAAGAAAATTTTATCAGCCCCGCGATGCTTGCGTCGTCCTCGAGGACATATACGATGCCTTTCACTTTGCCACCTCGGAAAAATTTTTTCCAATACGAGCGTTCAGATATTGTCGGTGCTGTGCGCGATATAGCTTAAATGGTCTCCGATACGCTCCAGATTGGACACCAGATTGATAAATACGGTATTGTTTTCGGGACGGCATTCCCCGCGCCCCATGCGCGCGATATGGTCGGCTATCAGTTCGCGGCGCATATCGTCCACTTCGTCCTCCAGCTTATCCGAATCGCTCATCAGGGTATATTCCTTATCCAGCGCGATACGCTTTACCAGCTCGTACTGCTTGCGCAGCAGGTCGTGCATAGCCGTCACCTTTTCCCCCACGACCGCCGAAAACGTCAGGCTGTCGTTTACTTCCTTGCGCGTATATTTGGTGAGGTTATCCGCCAGCTCCGAGATACGCACGATATCTCCCACGTCGTTGTGCAGCGCGCTGACCAGCTTTTCGTCTTCCAGAGAAATACCGCTCGCCGAAACCTGTACGAGATAGTCGCTGATCTGTCCGCTCAAATGAGAGATCTCTTCGTTTTTCGCTATGACCCTATCTACAGCCGTGATATCCCGTTCGATAAAGCCGTCGAACGCGAGCTGCAAGCTCTCCATGGACATATCAGCCATACGGAAGGTCTCCTTCGTCAGCTGATTGATTGCCAGTGCAGGCGTCGAAAGGAAACGCTTATCCATAAACGTCGCCTCGACGGGTTTCTTCTTTTTGTCCGGAATAAGCAACGTGGCCGTTTTCACCAGAATTTTGGTGAACGGCAGGAACAGCAAGGTGCAAACCGTATTAAACAGCGTATGGAACATAGCCAGCTGGGTGCCGGGGTATGCGAACCATTTTTCAAACGTATTCTGCTGAAAGGTCGGCCAGCAAAGCAACAGAATCATGAAGATCAGAGTGCCGAACACATTGAACATCAAATGGATTAAGCTGGCCCGCCTGGCGTTGGTATTGGCGCCGATAGAGGAAATGAGAGCCGTTACGCAGGTGCCGATGTTGGAGCCGAGAATAATATAGAGAGGCGCGTTTCCGCCCCCGCCGATGATGAGTCCGTTCGCCGCCATCGTGATGATGACGCTGGTCACCGCACTCGAGGACTGCACCAACGCGGTAAGCAACATCCCGACGCCCAGCAATAAAAAGGGATTTTTTATCGTTTGCAGCATCGACTGAACGCTTTCGTTGCCCGCATATCCCTTCATCGTCCCCGACATGACGCTTAAGCCCATAAACACGAGACCCAGCCCCGCCAACGCAAGGCCGCAGCTTTTCACCCTGTCGTTTTTGGAAAACATCTCCATAAACACGCCGACGGCGGTGAACGCCATAAAAAGCGTATCTACCTGAAAAGACTGCAGGGCGACGATCTGCGCCGTGATCGTAGTGCCGACGTTGGCCCCCATAATCACGGCGGCCGCCTGATTGAGCGACATGATCCCCGCATTGACGAACCCGACTACCATAACCGTGGTGATGGAGGAGCTCTGCACGACGGCCGTCGTCACGACGCCCATTCCCACGCCCACCATCTTTTTTTCGGAGGTTTTGTTGAACAGCGATTTGAGACGGTTTCCCGCGATCTTCTCCATATTGTCGCTGAGCAGCTTAAATCCCAGAAGGAACGCGCCGCAACCCGCGAGAATCTTGATCACCGCATAAAATACTTCCATTTATTACTCCCTTGTAAAAACATTACATCCGTATTATACAATCCGTTTCCTTTACCATCTAATTATATAATACCTTGCGGCGAATGTCACCTCAAAGTTGTAATAAAAATGTAAAAAAACTCGAAAAATATCGGTTTTTGTATTTTTTTATCGATAAAATAGTATCGGTTATCCGTTTTCCGTATTGACGTGAATGCCCGTGATGGAAAAAATAACCCATTCCGCAATATTTGTGGCGTGATCGCCGATCCTTTCGAGATACTTGCTCACGAGCATGAGATCGAGCGCGCGCTCGGCAAGCTTTTCGTCATTGCGGATACAATCGAGAAGCACGTTTTTGGCTCCGTTGAATAAATTATCCACCTCGTCGTCCGATTTGCAGACTTTTTTTGCAAGCTCCAGATCGGAATTGGTGAAGGAGAGAACCGCCTCGTCCACCATACGGGTTACGGCCCTGCCCATGCGGTCGATCAGCTCGATGTGATAGCCCGTGCCCGTGCGGCCGCCCTTTGTAACGATCTCCGCGATATCCGCCGCAAAATCGCCGATTCGTTCCATATCCGTAATCATTTTGAGCGCCGAAGAGATCATGCGCATATCCGTAGCGACAGGCTGTTGGGTGAGCAGCAGTTTTAAGCAGAGATTTTCTATCGTGCGTTCGGCGTCGTCTATAATGCAGTCCTTATTGATGACCTCCTGCGCGAGCAGGAGATCGTCCTCGACGAGGGCGGTCATCGTGTTTTTTATGGCGTCTTCGATATAGGCGCCCATCTGGAGCATGTCTGTTTTCAATTCTTTCAGTTCGCTTAAAAAAGTAGTACGCATATCCTCTTACCCGAATCTCCCCGTGATGTAGTCTTCCGTCCGCTTGTCTTTGGGGACGGAAAAAATTTGCTCGGTAGCTCCCATTTCCACCATTTCGCCGAGCAGAAAAAACGCCGTTTTGTCGGAAATACGCGCCGCCTGCTGCATGTTGTGCGTCACCATGACGATCGTGATGCTTTTTTTTAGCTCGGCGCACAATTCCTCGATCTTTCCCGTAGAAATGGGATCGAGGGCGGAAGTCGGTTCGTCCATGAGCAGAATCTGCGGTTCGACGGCGAGCGCGCGGGCAATACAAAGCCGCTGCTGCTGGCCGCCCGAAAGCCCCAGCGCGGATTTATTCAGGCGGTCCTTAAGCTCCTCCCACATCGCCGCCCCCTTCAGCGAACGCTCGACGATTGCGTCGATGTCCGACTTTTTGCGTATCCCGAAGGTGCGGGGGCCGTAGGCGACGTTGTCGTAAACGCTCATGGCGAAGGGATTGGGCCGCTGAAACACCATGCCGACGTTTTTCCTCAGCATGGCGAGGTTTGCGCCGCGCTCGTAAATATTCTGTCCGCCGATTTGTATCGTTCCCTCCACCTTACAGCCTTCCACGAGGTCGTTTATGCGGTTGAGCGATTTCAAAAGAGTGGATTTACCGCACCCGGACGGGCCGATCATCGCAGTGATCTGCCGCTCGGGCATGGTCATATCTATCTCTTTAAGCGCCTGAAAATTTCCGTAAAAGAGGTTCATTTTCCGCACTTCGATCGCCGCGCCCTTTTCAAATTTGAATTTATCGATCGTTTTCATAGCATTTTAATCCCGTTATTCGTTTTCCGACGCGGCGGCCGCAAGCTTTGCGGCGACGGCGTTCCTTTTCGTATCCTTCCTTAAAGCGCGGGATGTCTTTGCGCCCCGCTCTTCTCCGTTCGCTTTTCGGGCAAATTTTTTCTGCACCAGCGTCACGAGCAGATCGAGAATCACCACGATCGCCAGCAGCACCACCGCCGTCGCGTACATCTTTTCCATGGCGAGCCCTTCCACCTGAAAGCGATACATCATCACGGCGAAGGTGGAGCCTGCGCCGCCGTAGCCCGACGGCATACGGATAGACGATCCCGCCGTATAGATGAGGGCCGCCGATTCCCCGACGATCCGGCCGATGCTTAAAATGACCGAGGTGACGATACCGCGGAGGGCGGAGGGCAAAACGATCTTAAAAATCGTTCGCACCTTCGACGAACCGAGCGCAAGCGAGCCTTCGCGCATACTGTCGGGCACTTCCCTGAGGCTTTCCTCCGTAGAACGGATCACCGTCGGCAAAACGATGAGCACCATCGTGAAGGACCCCGCCCACAGGCTGTACCCCAGGCCGCAGATATTGCAGAAAAAGATCATGCCGAACAGCCCGAACACGATGGACGGAACGCCCGCAAGCGTGTCGATGAACAGCCGCACCGTTTTGACGAATCTGCTTCCCTTTTTGGAATATTCGTTGAGGAATATGGCCGCGCCGATCCCCAGCGGCAGGGCGATCAGCAAGGTCATAAAAATGATCAGCCCCGTCGAAACGAAAGCGGGAAGCAGGGTTTCGTCGCCGTTTCGGCTCTCCCCGAACAGGAAATGCAGGTTGAGATGCGGAATCCCCTTGACGCAGATAAACAGGACGAGAAAGGTCAGTACGAAAGCGATAAACAGAGACAAAACAATGCTGATATATTTCAGTACCTTCTGCGAAGCGCCGCGCTGCTTATAGACATATACCTTTTCCGCGGCTCTATGCTTTCCGATTTTTCCGCCGAACAGTTTATTGCCGCCTGCTTTATCCCGTTTGATGACGTTGAGCGCGAGATTGATCAGCAGGACGAATACCAGCAGAACAAATCCCGTCGCGATCAGCGCGCTTTCGTGGATACTGCCGGGAGAGGCGTAGCCCATTTCCAGCACGATCGTCGTCGTGAGGGAGGCGACGGGCGTATAGAGCGTCTCGGGGAAATTTCCGGGCGTGCCGCCGATGACGAAATACACCGCGATGGTTTCTCCCACCGCCCTGCCCACGCCGAGAATAATCGCGGACAGTACCCCCGATTTCGCCGCGGGGAGCATGACGCGGAACACCGTCTGATCCTTTGTGTTTCCAAGCCCCAGCGAACCTTCGTAATATTCCTTCGAGGCGGCTTCGAGGCTGTTTTTTGCCAGAGAAGCGATCGTGGGCATAATCATAATCGAAAGGACGATGATCGCCGAAAGCACGCCCGTGCCCGTCTGGTGAGGGGGAAGAATATCCCGTACCAGAGGCACGATGACCACAAGGCCGAAAAAGCCGATGATGATTGAGGGAATACTCGCCAAAAGATTGATTATCTGCTCGAAGATCCCCTTTAACGGCAGCTTGTTGAGTACGGGGATTTTTTTCAGCACGGGCACGTTTTGGAGATTTTTCGGGCAATAAAACGCCATAAATACGGCGGTGAACACGCCGAGCAGTCCACCGAACAGCACCGAGCCGCCCGTTACGGCGAAGGAGGTGACGATCATAGGCGCGACGCCGAAAATATCGCTGAACTTATATTCGCCGTTCCAGGCCTTGTCTTCCCAGGTAGGCTTCCAGCCCGTCCCGAATATGAAATTGAAAACGCCCACTTCCCGGAAAGCGGGAATACTGCGGTAGAGCACGAAAACGATGATCGCAAATACCGCGAATATGGAAAACGCCGCACAGAGGCCAAACGTCACCTTTGCCGCGTTTTCTTTTGTAATAGCGTCCTTTAGTTTTCTCATTGCGTTGAATCCGATGGGAAATTTCCCGTTTCAGCTTATTTTACTGCTTTGATATAACCGTCTTTTTCGACGATCGCCTGCCCTTCCGCGGAGAAAATAAAGTCATGGAACTTCTGAGCGGCTTCGCTTAAGGTCTTACCCTCTTTCGTCAAAAGAAGGAAGGGACGGGAAAGCTTATACGCGCCGCTTTCGATATTGGCGACAGTGGCTTCCACTCCGTCGTATTTCAACGCTTTCACCTTTTCGCTGAGAGAGCCCAAAGAAATATAGCCGATGAGATTGGTATTTCCCGCGGTAGAGATCTGGGTGATCACTGCGCCCGTGGAGTTTTGCGTCTGAACGCATTTTGCGAAGCTTTCCGCTTTATCCAGCGTTTTGCCCTCGCTGTTTTTTACCAGCTCGTCGAACGCGCCCCGCGTACCCGAGCCCGATTCGCGGGAGATCGCCGCGTTTACCGTCCCGATCGCCGTTCCCTCCGCATATAAGCCGTAAACCTCGTCGGGCGTCACGTTGTCCAGCGTACAGCCCGTATTGACGATGATCGCAATCCCGTCCGTGGCTATTTTTTCAGCCTTGATCCCCGTTTCGCTGTCTTTCAGCTCGCGGGACGCCATGCCGAAATCGTTTTTATCCGTCTGCGTATCGGAAACGCCCACGCCGCTGCCGCCGCCATTGACGACGATCTCTATATCCCCGTGTGCTTCCTCGAACGCCGCGCCGAGCTTTTCCATCAAGGGCTGCACGGAGGTGGAACCGCTGAGCGTCACGGTTGTTTTATCGCTGCCGCAGGACGCGAATGCCGCCAAGGTACCCATCGTGACCGCCGCCAGAGCGATCGCCATAAATTTTCTCGATCTCATAGTTTTTTATCTCCTTTAACTTTGTGCCTATATCATAAACCCTATTTGTAAAAAAGTCCGCACGGATTTGTAACAAACAAGTAATAAATCGGTCACTTTTTTGTTACAAGTGTAATAAATATTTTTACAATTTCCCCTCTTTGTTCCATACGCGCTCTTTCGCTTGCCTTTTTCGCGCATATGTGCTACAATACATTTTGTTCGCCCGCCTGTCCGCAGGGCGCGCAAGCTTTACTTTCAGTTTCGGCAAAAGAGAGAAATTTATGTCCAACACCTTTTCTTCCAAAGTAAAAAAATTTTTCGGGGAATGGAACCTTTTCGAGATTCTGCTCCTGTCCGTCAGCCTCGTTTCCACCGTCACTATTTTCTGCCTCGGCAAAGAAAAAAGCGTCTGGTCGCTTTTGTCCTCCGTTTCGGGGATCGTCTGCGTACTCTTTACGGCCAAGGGCAATCCCGTCGCACAGTATCTGAGCATCATTTTCGCAATTTTCTATTCGGTCGTGGCCTATCAGTCGAAATACTACGGCGAAATGCTGATCTATCTCTTTTTAATGACCCCCATTCATATCGCCTGCATCGTGTCGTGGATCAGAAACCGCCGCGACCCCGAATCCGCCGAGGTTAAAATCAATCTTCTCCGCCCGCGCGAGTATATTATTATGGGAATAGGCGATTGTCTCGTCACCGTAGCGTTTTATTTCCTTCTGAAAGCGCTGCATACCGATCAGCTGATCGTCAGCACGATTTCCCTCGTCTCCAGCGTCTCCGCCGCCTATCTCATGCTGCGCAGAAGCGAATATTATGCGGTGTGCTTTATCGTCAACGACCTTATTCTGCTTGTCCTTTGGGGCCTGCGCGTCTATAATTACGGCGTCGCCTCCCTTCCGACGCTGATTACTTTCGCCGTATTCCTCGTAAACGACGTCTATGGCTTCCTCGCGTGGAGAAAACGCAGAAAAAAACAAACGGCGCCCGTTGCGGCTCCCTGACGTTTCCTTTCCTTTTTTCGCTTTGTTTCTCTTAACTGCAAAAGCAAAACCGCGGACAATGGCTCCCGCGGTTTTTTTATAAACTTTTCTGCCTCTCCCCCTTTACAAACGCTTTTTTTTATGATAAAATATAAATGATTGAAAAAAGGAAAAAGGAGAAAGCGATGATCTATTCTATCGAAAACAAAATCCTCAAAGCGACGGTCGATACCTCGGGGGCTCAGCTTCAGTCCGTTTATTCCAAAGCGACGGAGACGGAGTATCTTTGGCAGGGCGACCCCGCCTATTGGGCGGGCAGAGCCTATAACCTTTTCCCCACGATCGGAAGAATGTATAAAAATACTTATACGTATGACGGAAACGAATATTCTCTGCGCTGTCACGGGATCGCCCGCTACCGCGCGTTTCAGCTGACCGACCGCACCGCCACAAAGCTTACCTTCCGACTTACGGAAGACGAGGACAGTCTGAAGGAGTATCCTTTCAAATTTGAGTTTTTTATCCGTTACGAGCTGAAGGAAGCGACGCTGGAAATCTCGTTTATCGTAAAAAACACGGACGAAAAGGAGCTGATTTTTGCGCTCGGCGGACATCCCGGCTTTAACGTTCCCTTCGGAAACGGCGCCTTCGAGGACTATTATCTCGAATTTTCGGAAAAGACGAAGGTGCTTTTCCATACCCTTTCGGAATCGAAGTTTATGACGGGCGAAAAACTGCCTCTGCCGCTGACGGAGGGGGTACGTCTGCCGCTACGACACGAGCTGTTCGACAACGACGCGGCCATTCTCGGCAATACCTGCCGCGAAATTTCTTTGAAGAGCAAAGCGGATCCCCGCTATATCACGGTAAAATATCCCGATTTCCGCTATCTCGGCGTATGGCACACGCCCGAAACGGACGCGCCTTTCGTCTGTATCGAGCCGTGGTCCGCCCTCCCCGCAACGGACGGCGTCATTACCGACCTTTCCGCAAAAGAGGACATGACGAGGCTGGCCCCGGGCAAAACCTATAAAACCTCGTGGAGTATCGAAATACACGAATAAATCCGAAAAATACGCATAATCGTATCCGACGGCAAAAGCGCCCCGCTATAAAATCGGGGCGCTTTTTTTACCAATTTTGTTCCTTCAAGCTGCCGTTTCTGTACGCTTCGAGCAGCGTCGTCAAGTCGGCTATTCGCTCCCGCAGCTCCTTTCCCGCGTCGGTGTCTTCCGTCCGGAGACGGCGCGGCGACCTTGAAACGATCTCCGCCGTGGAATGCATTTCCCGCTCGCTTCTCACCGCTTCTTCGGTGGAGACAAACGGCTCGTGCGCGATGAGCTTGACCATGCGGGAATCGGATACGAGGGTATAGCCCGCGATCCCCGTCACGCCCTGGTACGCGCGGGAAAAGCCGCCGTCTATGATGATGAGCCTGCCGCCGCAATGAACGGGAGTTTCGCCCTTTTTCACTTTAACGGGTACGTGGCCGTTGATAATATGCCCCTTTTCCATATCGATGCCGAACTCCGCGAAAATACGCTTCACCGTCGCTTCGTCGTCCCAAAGGCGGTAATAGGCATTTTTTTCTTCCGTATAACATTCGGCGTCCGAGATAAAATACCGCTCGAACGTGGCCATCTTGTCTTTGCCGTAAAGGGGGGACTTTTCGTTTGACCAAACAAACCACATTACGTCCCTGCCGTAAGCCCGTTCCTTTGCGCTCGCCGAGTACCTGCCTTTCCGTATCCACTTTTCAAGGACGTCGTAAAGCGCTTTCCCCGCATAGCTTTTCCCGGCAATTTCCGCGCTTTTGAAGCTGCCGTCTTTCTCCAGCGGTATGCAGCCGTGATACAAAAGATTTCCGTTACAAATGCGGTACATGCTCCCGCAGGAAAAGAGAAATTCGACATGGCGGCGCAATTTTTCGCTTCCGCGGAAGGCCTCTTTCAACTTCGCGCACACCCGCGCTTCCCCTGCCGTCAGCTCGTACGGACGGGCGGGATCTACGGTAGGGAAATAGGCGTCCGCGAGCGGATAAGTTTTTTCGCCCACCCTGACGGTGCCCTTTTCCCTGTCGATTTTGTCGAGAAAAATCCGCTCCCTCATACCGAACTCGGGCCGCCGCAGAGCGAGCTGTCCCTCAAGCTTGAGTTGAATCACCGCGATCGCCTTATGTATTTTCGCCGTCAGCGCGCGTTCCTTTTCGTCCTCCCCCGCCTCGGGGTAAAACCTTGCGCAGTCGTCCCCGCCGTAAATTTCGGAGGCAAAACGCTCTAGGGGAATAAGGTTGATGCCGTATCCGTCCTCGAGCGTGGATAAATTTCCGTAACGCGCCGAAATGCGCACGACGTTGGCAATGCAGATCTCCGAGCCGCTTGCCGCGCCCATCCAGGAAATATCGTGGTTTCCCCACTGGATATCCACCGAACGACGGTTCTCCAGCGCGTCCATGACGGTTACGGCGCCCGCGCCTCGGTCGTAAATATCGCCGATGACGTGCAGGCGTTCAACCGCCAGCCTTTGGCTCAGTTGACAAAACGCCGCGATCACGGCCTTGGCCCGTCCCGTCCCGAGGATAGCCTGAATGATCCCGTTATAATATGCCTCTTTGTCGGGCAGCTCGGCCTTTTCAGTGAGAAGCTCGTCGATGATATAGGCAAATTCGGACGAAAGCGCCTGTTTCAGCTTTTCGCGGGAATATTTGGACGCGACCCTGCGCGTCACACGGATCAGCCGCAACAGCGCCGTACGGCACCAATCGTCGAAATTTTCCCTCTCGTTTTCTTCGATCTCCAGCTTTTCGGCGGGGTAATAGATGAGGGTGGCAAGCTCCCGCTTTTCCGACTCCGTCAGTTCCTCCGAAAATTCGTCGTCTATCTTTTTTCGGATAGAGCCGGAACCGCTTTTCAGCACATGCAGAAAGGAGGCCGCCTCGCCGTGTATGTCGGAAACAAAATGCTCGGTGCTTTTGGGCAGATTGAGCACGCTCGACAGCTTGATGATCTCCAGCGCAGTCCGCGCGGCGTCGGGATATTGAGCGGATAATAATTTCAGATATTTTTCGCCTTGCATCTTTTCCTCTTTTTAATTATGCCGGCAGGCGGGGCGCGGACGGGGAAACAGCTCCGCGTCTTCCCCCACGATACTGCCGACGGCAAAAGTTTTTCCGTCCGACGTATAGAGACCGTCTGCTTCAACGCCGAGCTCGGCGTAACGACCTGCGATTTTATCTGCGGCTGCTTGCGTAAACGTCGTGTCCTTTACGAGATAGTAGGCGTCTAAAAACTCATTATCTCCGTAAAGGGACAGCTTTACATACCTTTGAGAACGGGTCCAGACCGCATACAGCGCTATTTCCCCGCTATCGGGAACAAGGCCGTCGAAAGGCCGTTCGCCTGCCCGATCGTATGCCCAGCCCGAAAAACGATAGACGGGCTCCGAAGTCGGCTCGCCCCCCGTCGTCAACAGTTTTGCCTGCGCCGCTTTTTCATTGAGTTTGATAAAAGCATTTTCCGCGTTGTCCAGCTCGGCCGTTTCGCCCGATTGGGTACCGACGAGGACCTTGTCCTCCACGGGAAAAGGACTATTGAAATGCAGATAAAAAAGGACTTCCCGAACCTCCTCCGAACTATCCGACGAGGACTCTTTTTCAGGAGAATCCTCCGAAGAAGCTCCGAACGAGGAATTTTCCGCTTCCGAGGAAAAGTCCGAAGCTTTTCCGTCCGTGCTTTCAAAACAGTCCGTTTCGTCGCGCGAGCCGTTTTCGGTTTCTTCGCTCAACCGATCGGCGCTGCTGTTTCCGCCGATTTCCGCGGCTCCGCCGCAGGCGCCCGCCGACAGAAGCAACGCGAGCAACACGGCCGAAATCACCCTTCGACGTCCTTTCATATCTTCCTCCCGTCTCTATCCCGATAAACGTTTTCTTTGCAGCGACGGACAAAACTCCGCCTTGAAAAATTTCCCGTTGTTCCTTTTTAATAAACGCTCTCTCCTACCAAAACGGGATAGACTTTTTCCCCTTCAACGGTAAGATAACAATAGCCGCCGCCCTCGCCCGCGGGACGGCGAAGAGAGCCGGGATTGACTAGCAATACGCCGCCTTCCTCCGAAATATCGGCGCGGTGGGTGTGGCCGTAAAGAGCGATGCGGCATCCTCGCCGCCGCGCTTCTTCCGCAAGTGCGGAAAGCTCGGATTTAACGCGGTATCTATGCCCGTGGCAAAAAAAGATTTTCACGCCTTCCACTTCCAGCTCGCCCTCGGACAGAGCGGGGACAAAATCACAGTTTCCCTGACAGACGAATACTTTTTCGGGGAACGCATTGACGACTTCGCGCATGTCGCCCGCCCCGTCGCCCAGATGAATGACATAATCGTTTTCCGAAAACAACGGCATCAGTCTTTCAATCCCCTCCCTATGCCCGTGCGTATCGGAAAAAATGATCATCGTTTTCATTTTTGCCTCCGTTTTACAGCCCGTCCTTCAGCATTTCGGACAGCTTTTGAAGGGCGCGGAAACGGTGGGAAACGGCGTTTTTTTCCTCAGCTGAAGCCACGCCGAACGATTTGCCCAGATCTTCGCTTTCGAAAATGCAATCATAGCCGAAGCCGTTTTCGCCGGTTTCTTCATAAAGAATATTTCCATAGGTGCGGCCTTCGGCTATCAGACATTTTCCGTCGGGATACACCAGCGCAATCGCACTTTGGAAATATGCCCGACGGTTTCTCTCGCCCTCCATATTTTTCAAAAGCAGCAAACGGTTTGCCCGATCGTCGCCGTGTCCGCCCGCATAGCGCGCGCTGTAAACGCCGGGCGCTCCTCCGAGCGCCTCCGCGCACAAGCCGCTGTCGTCCGCCAAAGCGATACACCCCAGAGCCCTCGCCACCGCTTCGGCTTTCAGCCTGGAGTTTTCCGCAAACGTTTCGCCCGTTTCCTCCACTTCTCCCTCGAAGCCCGCCTGTTTTGCGGAGATTACTTCATAGTGCGGAAATATCTCGGCAATCTCCCTCAGCTTGTTGACGTTTCCCGTCGCCACCACCAGTCGTTTCTTTTCCTCTTTAGCCGCCATATTTTACTCCTTGACTACTTTTTCGTAAGCGATCCGTTCTCCGCCGTAGGCGGGATAAATCACCCCGCACTCGATAAAACCGTTCTTTTTCAACGCGGCGCGCATGGCGAGGTTATCGCTGTGCGTATCCGCGCGCAGACTTTTACGCCCGCAGGAACGCACCAGCGATTCGGCAAAGGCATATAATTTTTCCGTAAGTCCCCGCCGCCTGAATTTTTCCCTTACGCAGACGCGATGAACGGCGAGATATTCCCCGCTTTCGCCCGTCAGCCATGCGCCGCCGTAAATTTTATCGTAATCGGGCTCCCGCTCCACGATCGCCATGCCGGCGGCGGGTTCTCCGTCCGCCGTTAAAAGATAGGATGCGCACGATTCTATATCCTCAAAAACGTTTTCGAGGACGGGATAGTTATCGGTCCACTGATCGACGCCCGAGGCGCGCAGAAACGCCCGCCCTTCGTCGTACATCGCGGCGACGGCTTCCGCTTCCGCAAATGTCGTTTTCGAAATTTTTATCTCCATAGCTTCTCTATTATATCATATTTTTCCGTCAATGCAAAGCGTTTGTTTCCCGTCTTGGACGAAAAAACGGACGACCTTAAGGCCGCCCGCATGTTTTTCATATTTCTTCGCCCTTGATTTTCAGACGCATGCGCAGGGAGTTGAGCACCGCCAGAAGCATGACGCCGACGTCCGCGAACACCGCCAGCCAAAGCGGCATGACGCCGACCACCCCGAGAACCATAAACGCGACTTTCATAAAGATGGAAAACGCGATGTTTTCGGTGACGATCCTGCGCGTCTTTCTTGCGATCCGTATCCCGCGCGGGATAGCCTTAAGGTTATCGGAAACGAGCACCAGATCGGAAGCCTCCACGGCCGCCGCACTGCCCAGCTTACCCATCGAGACCGAGCAATCGGCCGCCGCCATCACGGGCGCGTCGTTGATTCCGTCGCCCACGTACATCAGCGCCCCGCTCTTTTTGAGCTGTTCCGCTTTTTCCAGCTTCTCGTCGGGCAGCAATTGGGCGTTTACCTCGGACATGCCTATCTCTTCCGCCACTTTTTCAGCCCGTGCACGGCTGTCTCCCGTCAGCATTACCGTCCGCGAGATCCCCAAGGCTTTCAGCTGCGCGACGGCCTCTTTCGTTTCGGGGCGGAGCTTATCGCCGATCTCTATCCGGCCGAGATATTTCCCGTCCCAAGCCACGTAAATGAGCGTATAAGGGCTGTCGGCCTCGGCTGCCTCCACGCCGTTTTCCCTCAAAAGAGCGGCGTTTCCGACCAGAACGGTTTTGCCTTCGACCTCCGCGGCAACGCCCCTGCCCGCAAGCTCGCGGATATTTTCCGCCGCATAGGCCGTTTCTACATTCTTAAACGCCTTGGCGATCGGGTGGGACGAACCTTTTTCCGCTGCGGCGGCGATTGCAAGGACTTCCTTTTCTGATACGCCCGAGGCGACCCGAGTACTGCAGACCGCAAAATTTCCTTCTGTCAGCGTACCCGTCTTATCGAAGGCGATCGCACGTACTTTTGCGGCGGTGTCGAGATACGTCGCACCCTTGACCAGGATACCGTTACGGGCACAGCTTCCGATACCGCTGAAATAGGTGAGCGGAACGGAAATAATCAGCGCGCAGGGACAGGAAATAACGAGGAAGGTAAGCGCCGTCTCTATCCAGCGGGAAAAATATCCGCCGTAGCCGCCGCCGTTGATAAGCCCGAGGAAAACGGGGACGATCACCGCGATCGCCGCGGCCAGGCCGCACACGATCGGCGTATAGTAACGCGCGAATTTAGTGATAAACTTTTCGGGCGCCGCCTTTCTGGAAGCGGAATTTTCCACCAAATCGAGAATCTTCGCCACGGCGCTGTCCTCGTAGGCGCGCACGATCTTCATTTCGAAAACGCCCCCCGCATTGATACAGCCCGACAGCAGCTCGTCGCCCTCGTTTGCCTCGCGGAGCGCAGACTCGCCTGTCAGAGATTTTGTATCTAGAGACGCACTACGGCTGAGCAACACTCCGTCCGCGGGCACTTTTTCTCCCGCTTTTACCAGCACGACGTCGCCGATTTTCAAATTTTCGGGCTTTACGCTCCTCTGTTCGCCGTCCTCCAAAACCGTTGCGTTTTCGCTTTTCAAATCCATCAAAGCGGCCACGGAACGGCGGGACGAACCCACCGCGATACCCTGCAGGAGCTCGCCGATCTGGTAAAGCAGCATAACCGCCGCGCCCTCGGCCCAATCCCGAAGGCAAAATGCGCCGATCGAGGCGACGGTCATGAGGAAATTTTCGTCGAAAATCTTTCCCCTAACGATGTTTTTCACGGTGGAAAACAATACGGGATACCCCACGATCAGATAAGCCAGGATATAGGAAGAATATTCGAACGCCCGAACGAGCGCGGTTTTTCCTCCGAAATGCTCCAGCAAAAATCCCGCCAGAAACAAAGCGGCGGAAAGCGCAATCTGTAAAATTTCTCTGAAATGCGATTCTTTAGGAGGCGCGGCCAATTCCCCGTCCAGCACTTTTACTTTATCGAAACGCCCCGCCGCCCTGACGACCTTCCGCACGGCGTCCTCGTTTTCCGCGTCGAGGAGGATCGTTTGAGAGACAAAATCCACGCTCACTTCCTTTACGCCTTTTATTTTTCTTAAAATGTCCTCAAGATCCATGGCACAAGCCGCGCAATGCAGGTTTGCCAGATGTAAAAGAATTTTTCCGTCCTCGAGCCGCCCGCCGTCCGCAATCGACGTCTCCTCTACCACTTCCACTTCCTCGAAGTGGTTCGCTTTATGCTTGACGAGCGCGAGCGTCTCCTCCGTATCATATTCCACCGTCAATTTTTGGTTGACAAAGGTTACGGAAACAAAGCTTACGCCCGCCGTAGCGGCTATCTCTTCTTCCAGCTCGCCCGCGCAAGCGGCGCAGTCCAGACCTTTCAGCTGCAAAGTCTTTTTCATTTTAGTCCTCCAATTTGCAGTTCAGATGTTCTTTGCTGATCTCTATGAGCTTTACGATATGATCGTCCGCAATCGAATAGAGAACGTTTTGTCCCTCCCGCCGCGATTTGATTACGCGGTTATCTTTAAGCACGCGCAGTTGGTGGCTGACGGCGCTTTGCGTACCGCCGCACGCCTCTACAATATGATAGACGCACATTTCGCCCTGTAAAAGCGCCAGAACGATTTTCATCCTCGACGGCTCGCCGATAATCCGAAAGGTATTGCACACGCTCTCGAGGTTTTTGGCGGTAGGCATGTTCTCTTTGGCGCGCCGTACGACGCTTTCATGCTCGGTTTCATATTCGCAGTTTTCTTTTGTCATAAGTTTAGTTTCTCCAATATATGAACAACTATTCATAGTTTAATACTTTCATTTTATTTTGTCAAGCGTTTGGAAGATATTTTTTGATTTTTACAGAAAAAACCCCGAAGCGGATTCCTTTTCCGCCTCGGGATAATTCAGTTTACGGGGTATATGTCCTTTGTTTTTTAATCGTAAGAGGTAATCGTTCCCGTTTCGGGATCGAAAATCGCATAACTATCTTTCGCGTCGAATTCTATCCGATAAACGGTCTTTCCGTTTTGCGTATCTTTGGAAAAATACATTTGGGGATAGTATTTTTGCTCCGTTTGCCCTCTCCAATTTGCCTTGGTGGTATTAAACAGAGCTAAAATTCTGTCCTCCTGCGCGCTTATAAACGTCGTGCTTTGATATCCCACCAAATAGATATCGGGACAATAGAACAAGATAAGCTCCGCCGCCACGGAAGAATTGATGTCCGTAACCTCGAGCTCGTCGAGGAGCTGCTGCTTATCGGGATCGAGTTCGGTCGGCGTGCCGGGATGTCCTTTATAATAGATGCGGTATTCGTCCTTATAATATTCCCGAAGTAGCTTAACATAGCTTGTGAGATCGTCAAAATCCTCCGTTTTCGTACCGATAATCAACAACACTTTCTGATTATTTTCATAGGCGTCGTTAAAAATTTCATCGTCGAATTTATATAATTTTTTGAAGGCGGACTGATCCTCCTCAGGCAGTGCAAACAGCATTTTCGAAAGCCCGGGATAAAGTACGTTTACCTGCTTATGGCCGTCGTTTTTCCCCGATTTATTTGTACCGTTTATCAAATCCTCGATAAAAACATTTTCTGTATTTCCCGTAAACAAATCGGCCCGCGCGCACCACCACGACACATTGTCTTCAATCGTCGCAATTACGAAAGGATATTCGGCAAGAATGGAATACGTATCGTATCCTCTATATACATTCTCCAGAAAGTTTGCGTCTCCCTCTGCGGCGAGGGCCTTTATCCGCTTCCACTCCGCCGTCATTTTCTGATATTCCGCCTCGCCGTCCGCGCCACCGAAAGCGTTGCTGAAATAGCGAATCGTTCCCGCGCCGTCGGAAATCATGTTGACGCTATAGTTTTCGATGCCCTGAAAGACAAAAAACTTGAGGATCAGTTCGGGATAGTTATCCACGCAGTAAAAATTGAATTTCGACGCGGGATTGATTTCGTAAAGCTCTTTGATATATTCGGCCATCAACACATTATGTTTGTGGAAGTCCCCCGAGATCACTTCCTCATAAGGCGCGTTTGGTAGCGGATAAACGTTATCGGGCAAGCACGCCCAATCGTAAGCTTTGGCGCGTTCCAGAGAAACGAACGTGGGCGCGTCTGCCATGACGGGCAGAGAAGCCGCCAAATACGCCTCCCGAGCCCGGCCCTGCCGGCTATACAGATCGAGCGAAAAATGTGTAACGGGAAAAGTCGCATTGAGCGAAGCAAAATTGTACTCGTCGCTGCATACGCCCGTCGTACCTTCCGCCAACGTCACCGTTCCGAATTCCTCGCTGTCGGCGGTAACCGTAATCGCTACGGTTCCATAGCAAACAGTCTGCGTAAGCACGGAGGACAGCGTACCGATTTTGCGGGCGGCAAGAAGCTTGTCCCCGTAATAAAATTTCATAGAAAGGTCGGCGTATTCCGAAGCGTCGAAACCGTTGTAGTCGTAAGAAACCGTCAACGTCGGGCTTTGATCGGTGTCCTGTTGCGCATACAGGCGCATATCCGTCTTTACTCCCCATTTAGCATATACGGTAACGTCTTTTTCGAGACGTTTATTTACAAAATCCTCACCTGTACAATGCTCGCGGAAAGTATTCGCATCATAGAACCAGCCGAGAAATTCACACCCTTCGCGGTGGGTTTCGGGAAGCTCAATCGCCTCGAGACCTTCCGTATAAATCGGACCGACAGGCTTCCCTCCGTTGACCTCAAAGCGAATTGCATTTTTTTCCGCGACAGCTTCCGTTTCTTTACAGCTTCCCAACGCGAGAAGGCCGAAAAGCAAACAAACGGCAGAAAGTAAAATCGTAAGGATCATAAAGCGTTTTTTCATAGGTATTTTCCCTTTATAAAATAAATTATGTTATTAGTACGGATTGGGAAAGACCTTCCTCGCGTTTGGTTTTTCCCTTTAATAAATAAGTTATATCATTAGTATATCACAAAATACAGGAATTAACAAGGACATTCCCTGCTTTTTTCTCCGTTACTCCGCAATTCCGCCTCGAAGCGGGAAACAAACATTTTATCCTTCAAATAATCCAACGGCCCGCCCGTATTCAGGCGCAGACTCTTTGCTACGAGGCACTGTCGAGTAAGCCCGTAACGCTTGTTTTCCTCGGAAAAGCCGTATTTCGTATCCCCGGCGACGGGGCAGCCGATATAGGCGAGGTGGGCGCGGATCTGATGCGTCCTGCCCGTATGCAGAACGATTTTTACTTTCGTATATTCCTTTTCCCGTTTCAGAACCTCGTATTCCGTCACAATTTTTTCCGCACCCGCTACGGGGCCGCCGAATATATGCACCCGCGCTTTTTCCTCGTCTTTTTTAAGATAGGCGGTCAATCGTTCTCCGTCCTTTTCGAAACGACCGAAGCAGAGCGCGTGATATATCTTTTCCACGCGGCGTTCACGGAAAGCCTTTTCAAGGCAAACAGCCGTCTCCTCCCGAAGTGCGAAAATCAAAAGTCCCGCGGTGTTCCTGTCCAGACGGTGGATAAAAAAGCATTTTCGTTCCCGCGAGAGCGCGGCAAATACCGCCTCGGAATTGACGCCGCTTTCCTTATCGATCACCAGCACGTTTTCATCCTCGTAAACGGGATAAAAAGCGGACTTTTTCTCCTTTTCGGACGGAAGATAATAAGCGACTTTATCCCCTGCCGCAAGAAAAACGTTTTCTCCCGTCTTTTTTCCGTTTATTTTGATCTCTTTATTTCTGATCAGATAATTCCAGAAAAAAGAGCCCTGCGCATAGGTGTTGTCGGTAAATTCTTTCAAGGTCTGCGGTTTCTCCGCAATAAATTCTTTCACTTATGTCCTTCCCGAAGTTTTTAATCTTTTCGCCGCGCGCGGGCCTTTTTCCGCGGCGTTTTTCTTCCGTCTCGTCTGTTTATAAAGCTTTCTGCCCAGCACGTATGCCCCTATCGCAAGCAAAACCGCCATGCCTACCCCCGCTCCGCCCGCGAGGAAAAAATAGACGAGATACGCGCAGAGAAACGCAAACAGCATCTGCATACCCGCATAGCCCCAGGCGGTCTTTCGTCCCAATTCCCGCGCGCAGGCGGTAACCGCCGAGATACATGGCGGAATCAGAGCCACAAAGGTCAGATACGCACACGCCGACGGAAAGGAAAAGGAAATCCCCTCGGGGAACAGCACGGAGAGCATGCCCGCGATATTTTCCTTTGCGATGATTCCGCTGACCGCGGCAAACGCGGCCCGCCAATCGGTGATGCCCATGGGATAAAAGGCGTACTTAAATACGGAGCAAATATGCGCCAGAAAGCTTTCCTCCGCGGAACACACGCCCGAAAAAGAAAAGGACGAAAGAAACCAGACGATCAGCGTAAACACGAGCACGGTCGTCGATATTTTTATTATAAACTGTTTTATCTGAAAGAGCAACTTTTTTGCAACGAAAAATACGTCGGGCACACAAATATCCGCGATTTCCATTAAAAATATGCTTTCGTCCTTTTTCAAAAACGCCGCGACGGCCAGCCCCATTCCCGTCCCCAGCACATACAACAGTACGGCGCCCAAAAAGGTGTTTTCAAACACGGAGGAAAGGAGCGTGAGATACACGGGCAACTTCGCGCTGCACGGCACGAAATATAGACAGGAAACGGCCCGTTTCTGAATGCTTTTTTCCTCCAATGCGCGCGTGGAAGTGATCGCCGCGGCCGTACAGCCGTAGCCGAGAAGCACCGAAAAGGCCGCCCGACCCGAAAGCCCGATTTTGGAAAACAGTCCGTCCGTCATAAACGCCAGCGCGGACATGAAGCCGCTTTCCTCGAGAAAATCGAGAAACAGATACATCAGCGCGATCTGCGGAATGAAGGAAAGCACGCTCCCCGCCCCGCCGATCAGCCCGTCGCATACGAGACTGCGCACGATCGGGGAATCGATCTCCCCGCCCGCAAATTCCGCCAGACGGCCGATCAGCGTTTCGAACGTATTTTTCAGCCAAACGCCGGGCATATGCGCCCCGAACGTAATAAAAAAAACAAGCCCCGCGAGCAGAAAGAAAGCCGGCAATGCAAAAAATCCGTTTAACGAAAGTTTAGTCAGCCGATTGGCCTCGAACGGCGCGGGAGAATAACACTCGGAAAAGGACGGCTGCGCAACAAATGCGTCGGCGTCAAACGTCCTTTCTCCGACGGGGGAACGGAGACAGGCCGCTTTATAGCCCGATAACGCGGGGAAAAGCGTTTTTAGATATTCCGAAAATTCGCGCACGGATTTTTTCCGCAGCGCATCGACCTCGACGCATTTGATTCCCAGCTTTTCGCTCAGCCGTCCGCAGTCGAGCTTTCCGCCGCGGGCACGGAATTTCCTGCCCATGGTCAGGGCGAGAACAACGGGGATACCGCGGGCCAACAGGCTTTTTGTCAGTTTCAGAGACCTTTTGAGAAAAGTCGCGTCCGCTACCTGTACGGCCAGAACCTCCCCTTTCTGCCGATTGATATATTCCCCCGCCAGCCGCTCCTCCATGCTCAATCCGTCTAAAGAGTAAAGCCCGGGGAGATCGCAGATTTCTCCCAATCCCAAGCGTTTGGAAGACGGGCGGGAGGAGACCCCCACCGTTACCCCGTGATAGTTCCCCGTGCGGTTATGCGCACCCGTAAGCGCGTTGAACAGGGTCGTTTTCCCTACGTTGGGATTTCCCGTCAAAAGAATTTTCACGCTTTCGCCTCTCCTTGCGTTTCCGTTTTGTCAATCCTGACGACGAATATCTTTTCCGCAAAATTGCGGCGCATGCCTATCCTTACGCAATCCGCGCGGATCAGACATTCCTGCCCGAAAAAGGCCCGTTTCAAAAAGCATACCCGCGCGCCCGGAAAAATGCCCAGCATCTTCAGCCGTTCCTTCACGTCCTTATCCGCCTCTATCCCGAGGATCTCCGCATTTTCGCCCGCTTTCAGCTCGTTCAAAGTTATCATAGAAAAAATATATGCGGCCGACGGGAAAACATGTCCGATTTTTGGAAAAAATATAAAAAAACACCCGCTTCCGAGCGTTCGGAAACGGGCGCTTACAGACTTATTTATTTTTTAGGTTTATCGAGCTCGTCAAGCTCCTCGGCCGCCTTCGATTTTTTGTCCTTCCTGTCCTTATTGTTCTTTTTGGATTTTTTGCCCTTGCCGTCCTCGACGTCCTCCAGCGTTTCGTCGGAGGGTTTGACGACAAGCAGAATAATCACGATAATCAACATCACCGCCGCAACGGAGAACAGAATAACGGACGCAATGTTATTCTTCAGCCACTCCGTTTCGCCCGCAATGATATCCCTGGGAGCTTCTACGTTGATGGCCTTATAGGCCGCGGCCTTTTCCCCAAACAGCTGCGAATCGGTAAACACCGCAAACATCAGATAGGAACCTTCCGCCTGCGGCTTGAAGGATTTCGAAGAGGAATACCACTGGTAATCGTTATCGGAGTTCTTCCAAGCGTCGGGGTGCTTGTCCTCGTCGATCGTAGAATCGAATTCCTCTATCTTCCTCAAGATTGCGTCGTTCTCGCCATCGGGCTTGAGAAGATCCTCCGCGTTGAGTTCGATCCCCAGCCTTTCGGAAAGCAGCTTCGCATACAGCGCAGCGTAGTATCCGACGTAATCGTCGCCTTTGACTTGGGACAGATCCGCTTCCTCCTTAAGGGATTCGAAAGAGACGGAAGCAAGCTCGTTTACCGAAAAGGAAGTAATTTTATATTTCTTCTGGAATGCCGCAACATCGAAGAAGTAAAGCCCGTATTCGCTCTTATACCCCGAAAGCCCTAAAACGGTGAAATCGGACAGATTGTAGGAAACGTCGATATAGCCCGTATCCGCTTCCGCGTTTTTGGGTTCCTCCACGCTGATGCCGTTGTTGGAAACGGAGAAGGTGAAAGACGGGATGGCTTCGATGTCCCAGATGTTGTCGCCCGTTACCTTCGTCTTGTATTTATCGAGGTAATACTTCATCGGGTTGCCCGCTTTGTCCGTGGCGAGTATCTTAAACTCGTACATGCCGACGGAAGAAACGGTGAGCTTGAGGTTATCATAGCTTAAAGAAGTGGAGGACGACGCGCTGTCGGAGGTCTGCGTCTTGTAATAAATGCTGTATTTCAGATTTTTATAGTTGGTATCGTCGTCTTGAATCAGCTTTATCGGCGCAGGCAGATAAATATAGGAATTGGAACCCGCATACACCTTTTTCGCCGCTTCGGTAACCGCTTCCTGATACGACTTATATACTTCGTTTTCCTCGTCGAGCGTGCTCTCTTTAGCCTCGTCGTCGTTGGTGATACAGGTATAATGCGGCCCCACCGCGTTTCGGTCGGCTTTGATATAATCGATCTCGGAATCCGTTTCGGGCTTGAAGCTTTCGGTCGCATACCAGGCAAGCTCGTAAACCGCCGCGTCCTCGTCGCTCGTAAAGGTATCGTCCGTCAGCTTAAACCGTACGGAAATGTATTCCATACGGTTTGTCTTATAGACGTCCGTATCGAAGAAATACGTGCTGGTGGAAAGCGTTTTATATTCCGCGCCCTTCGCTTTCTCCTCCCCTTCCGCAACGGCGAAATCTTTCGGTGCATACTGATAATACTCCATCGTTTTGGTGACGGAAGTGTCGATGACGTCGATTACCTCGTAATCGAGGGAGAACGGCGTGCCCAGCGTAAAGGAAGCCACCCGCTCGTTGACGACAAGCACGGGTTTCGCGTTGTCGGTAATCTTCTGGTCGGCGTCGAGTTCAAACGTTTGGCCGTTGAGTTCCTTAAATATAAGGGTGCTTTTCGCCGCGTCACCCTCCGCGCCGTCGGGCATTTCCGCCTTAAAAGCAAACGGCACCATGGGCGTGGTGGCCGAAGCGGAAAAATATTCGGCAAAGTCGGCGCCGACGTCTTCGAACATACCGATCGTTTCGCCGTTGAGCGTAACGAAAAATTGTCCTTCCTCGGCACTATTGCTTCCGTCCTTCTCGGAGAACGCGAGGGCGATATCTTTCGAAGCGGGGTCGGAAATTTCCTTTGCCTCGCCGTCGTTGACCTTCGCCGTGATCTTACCGTCGGTATTTTCAAAAAGAATTTTATTGACGGACTTTTTATCCTTATTCGCCGCGGCGGGAGCCGTTTCAAACGTCAGGGTAAGCGTCTTGAAATTGGTATCCTTAAACGCAAATTTCATCGAGAGATATTGCGCTTCGCCTTTCGCCTTATACCATTTCAACGCCAGATCGCGCTTAAAGGAAACGCTTCCGCCTTCGGGGAATACAAACGCCAGTTCGGTCGCCGTCGTTTCGTCGGCCTTCACCGAAGCGGAATTTTCCGCCGTGAAGATACGGGAAGGCGTAGCGGTAGCCGCCGCCGACGCTTTGCCGCCGTCGAGCATCAGCACGCCGCCGAAAACAGCCGAACCGAGCGCGGCCGCAAGCAGAAGGGTTATGATTTTGGATTTATACTTTTTCATTAAAGCAATGCCTCGCAATTTTTGTAAGCTTTTACCTTTTACAATATTGTGCTTTCTTTATTTTACACCGAAACGCGACGAAAGTCAAACGCATTTTACGGTGAAATAACTTCTTTTTCTCTTTTTACGAAATTTTCACTTGATTTCCACGGCCGAAGCGACGTCAAACGCCTTCCAGGGCGTTTCCTCCGCGGGCGGATATGCCATGAAGCGCAGGCGTTCCTTCGTTACGGGATGAGTAAAGGAAAGAGAATATGCCCAAAGCGCAAGCTTGCCCTTCTGCGCCAGAGCGCCCCCGTAGCGCATGTCCCCGTAAACGGGATGGGAGATCCCCGCCATCTGCACGCGGATCTGATGCGTCCGGCCCGTGTGCAGCCGTACTTCGGCCAGCGAATACCTGCCCTTGCTCTCCAGCACGCGATAATCGAGCGAGGCAAATTTTGCCCCTTCCTCCGTCTGCGTACAGATATACATCATATTATTGACCGCGTTTTTACGCAGATAGTTGACCAGCGTGCCGCGCTCGGTTTCGGGCGTGCCGCACAGCACCGTGAGATATTTCTTTTCAAAATCGCCCGACTGCAAGCCTTCCGTGAGCCGCGCCGCGGCTTTGGAGGTTTTGGCGTAAACCATCACGCCGCCCGTGGGCCTGTCCAGACGATGCACCAAGCCCGCATAGGCGTTTCCGGGCTTATTATACGCAATTTTGAGATAGGTTTTTATCTGATCGAGCAGATTGTCGTCCTTGCTCTCGTCGGGGCAGCAGGCCGTCATCTGAGGCTTCAAAACGACGATGATATGGTTATCCTCGAAAAGGATTTCGAAGGGCGGACAATAGTCCTTTTGCGAAGTTTCAGTCATTGACGAAAATGCCTCCCGCACCGCAGGGAAGGGAAATCCCCTCCTCGGTCTTTATACCCACTTCGTAGGCGTCGGCGCGGCCGCCGCGCTTTCCGAGCGTAAGCGTCAGTATATTTTTGAGCACCATGGGCTGCAGCCCCGTGGTATAGCTGTTGATGAGGAAAAAAAGCGGCTTGTCCGAAAGGACCCCAGCACAGAGCTTTACGAAAGGATAGAGATCGTTTTCGATCTTCCACATTTCGCCGCCCGGCCCCCTGCCGTAAGAGGGCGGATCCATGATCACCGCGTCGTATTTGTTGCCGCGGCGGAGCTCTCTTTGCACAAACTTGAGACAGTCGTCCACGATATAGCGAATCCCCGTATCGATGCCCGACAGCCGCGCGTTTTCGCCCGCGCGTTCCACCATGCCCTTCGCCGCATCGACGTGCGTCACCTGCGCGCCCGCCTTTGCGCAGGCCACCGTCGCGCCGCCCGTATAGGCGAAAAGATTGAGCACTTTGACGGGCCTTCCCGCACCGCGGATCAGCTCCGACATATACTCCCAATTGACGGACTGTTCGGGGAACAACCCCGTATGCTTGAAGCCCATGGGCTTAATTTTGAAATTAAGGCCGAGCTTTTCGTAAGCAATATCCCATTCCGCGGGCATGGGCTTCAAAAATTTCCAGCCTCCGCCGCCGTTTTCGCTGCGCTTATAATAGGCGTTGAGCTTCGGATAGGAAAACAGATCCGTCTGCGCCGACCAGATCACCTGGGGATCGGGGCGGAGCAGATATACGTTTTTCCAACGTTCGAGTTTATAGCCGTCGCCCGTGGCGATAATGGAATAATCCGTCCAATTTTGCGCTATTTTCATAATTTCCTTATTTTCGTAAAACGGATTTCGACTTTTTGACGAAACGAACGCGACGAAAAAGACATAATCCGACATTTTGACTTATTTATTATATCGGAAAAGCTTTCTTTTGTAAAGTATTTTTCCCGCGGAAAATAAAAGTAAACAAATAAAAAACAGAAAATTTTTATTTCCGCGGGACAAAGCGCGAACAGCGCAGAATCTTCTCTATTTTATGCGAGGCGATTTTCTCTGTCTGTCAGCCGAGGCATCGAATACGACGCTCTATACGATATTTCATATCGAGCAGCTGCTTCTTTATCCCCGTTCCCGAAAAAGCAACAGACAATAGAAAAGGCCCTCCCCGTCGCTTTGAAGAAGGCCTTTCCCTGTTTTGCCGTCGGTTTAGTTTTTCACCAGCGTGAGCGTTACCTTCTCGCCGTTTATATCGACGTCCCTCGTATAGCCCTCCGCACTGCCCTCCTCCACCGACAGCGCAAGCACGTCCGCCCCGAACGCGCCCGCCTCGAGCGCCGCCTTCGCACGGCCGTCCGCCCGATAATATATCCTGATGCGGTCGGTGACCTCAAAGCCCGCTTCCTTCCTCAGCGTCTGGACCTTGGAAACCAATTCGCGTTCGATTCCCTCCGCGATAAGCTCCTCCGTCAGTTCCGTGTTCAGCGCCACCGTGATCCCCTTGTCGCTGGCGGAAATAAAGCCCGCTTTGCTCTCCGTAAAGATTTGCAGATCCTCCTCCGTCAGCTTCACCTCCGCGTCGGTATCCATCGCGTACTCGCCGCCGCCCTGCACCGTTTCCACAACCTTTTTCGCGTCGCATTCGGCCAAAAATTTACTGATTGCGCCCAGCTTCCTGCCGTACTTGGGCCCCAGCGTCTTGAGCTGAGGTTTCAGCTTGTACGAAATAAATTCGTCCGCGTCGGCCGCCGTCTTATACTGTTTGATATTCAACTCGTCCAGAGCGATCGCCTTCAGGCCCTCGTCCAGAGCGAGGTCTTTTGCCGTCACCACGTACATTTCGGAAAGCGGCTGACGGTTTTTGACGTTGCCCGCGTTGCGCGCGGCTCTGCCGAGGTTGACGATGTCCAGAACGCTGTCCATGCCCTTTTCGAGAGCCTTATCCACCGACGCTCCGTCGCAGGCGGGAAACGCGCACATATGCACGGATTTGGGCGCGTCTTTATAGAAAGCGGGTACGAGATTGAGATACATCTGTTCGGCGATAAACGGCGTATAGGGCGCGGTAAGCTTCGCAAACGTGACGAGAACGTGCCAAAGCGTGGTATAAGCCGCCGCCTTGTCGTCCGTCATCTCGCTACCCCAATACCGTTCGCGGCCGCGGCGCACGTACCAGTTGGAGAGGATATCCGAAAACTCCTGCAGCGCGCGCGCACTGTCGGTGATATTATATACGGCCAGATGTTTGTCCACTTCGTCGATCAAGGTGTTCAGCTTGGACAATATCCATTTGTCCATCAAAGACAATTTACATTTTTTCAGATCGTATTTCGAGGGATCGTACCCGTCGATGTCCGCATAGAGACAGAAAAACGCATACGTGTTCCAGATCGTGCCCATATACTTTCTCTGCGCCTCGGAGACGGCTTCGGGATAGAAACGCGAGGGCAGCCACGGCGCCGACGAGGTATAGAAATACCACCTCACCGCATCCGCGCCCTGCTTGTCGAGCACGCTCCACGGATCGACGACGTTGCCCTTATGCTTGGACATCTTGACGCCGTTTTTATCGTTGACGTGGCCGAGGACGATACAATTTTTGAACGGAGCCTTATCGAACAGGATTGTCGAGATGACGAGCAGCGTATAGAACCAGCCGCGCGTCTGATCGACGGCCTCGGAGATAAAGTCCGCGGGGAACGTTTCGTCGAACAGCGCTTTGTTTTCAAACGGATAATGATACTGCGCGAACGGCATGGAACCCGAATCGAACCAGCAGTCGATGACTTCTGGCGTGCGCTTCATCGTGCCGCCGCATGTGGGACAGGCGCAGGTGAGTCCATCTACATACGGGCGGTGCAGTTCGATCGTATCGGGTGCGCCGCATTTTTCTTTAAGCTCCGCTTTGGAACCGATCACCTCTATTTCGCCGCAGTCGGGACAGACCCACACGGGCAGGGGCGTACCCCAATATCTGTCGCGCGAAAGTCCCCAATCGATAACGTTTTCGAGGAAGTTGCCCATACGGCCTTCCTTGATCGTGTCGGGCATCCAATTGACCGAACGGTTGGCGGCGATCAGTCTGTCCTTGACGGCCGTCACTTTGATAAACCAGCTGGAGCGGGCGTAATAGATGAGCGGCGTATCGCAGCGCCAGCAGAAGGGATAGCTGTGCACGATTTCCTGCGTTTTCAGCAGCAGTCCGCGGGCTTTAAGGTCTTTGATGACAAACGGATCCGCCGCCTGCGCCGCCTTGCCCGTAAGAAAATCGCAGCCTTCGGGGAACTTGCCCTCCTCGTCGATCAGCTGGACGACGGGCAAGCCGTATTTTCTGCCCACGCGATAGTCGTCCTCGCCGAACGCCGTGGCGATATGGACGACGCCCGTACCGTCGGAAAGCGTCACGTAATCGTCGCAGGTGACGTAATACGCCTTCTCGCGGAAACGGAACTTCTCTTTTCCGTAAGGATACAGGGGTTCGTATTCGGTATATTCGTACTCCTTTCCCTTCTTCACGGATACAAGGCGGTAGCCCTCCTCCCCGAACACCGATTTCACGAGCGCTTCGGCGAGAATATAATGCTCGCCGCCCTCCTCCGTTTCGATCTCCGCATAATCGGACGAAGGGTTCATGCAAAGCGCGACGTTGGAAGGCAGCGTCCAGGGCGTGGTCGTCCACGCGAGGATATATTTGTTTTCCTCGCCTTTGACCTTAAACTTGACGAAAACCGTCGTCTGCTTTACGTCCTTATAGCCCTGTGCGACCTCGTGAGAGGAGAGCGCCGTACCGCAGCGCGGACAGTAAGGAACGATTTTATGCCCTTTATAAAGCAAACCCTTTTCGTGAATTTTTTTCAGCGCCCACCATTCCGATTCGATATAGTCGTCGTGATAGGTGACGTACGGGTTGTCCATATCGCACCAATAGCCCACGCGGTCGGACATGTTTTTCCACTCCGTCGTGTACTGCCAGACGGACTTTTTACATTCGTTGATAAACGGCTCGATGCCGTAGGCCTCGATTTCCGTTTTGTGGTCGAAACCGAGCTTCTTTTCCACTTCCAGCTCCACGGGCAGGCCGTGCGTGTCCCAGCCCGCTTTTCTCAAAACGTGTTTTCCCTTCATCGTCTGGTAACGCGGCACGATATCTTTCATGACGCGCGTTAAAATATGGCCTATATGCGGTTTTCCGTTGGCCGTGGGAGGGCCGTCGTAAAAGGAAAACTCCTCCTTTCCTTCGTTCATTTTCACGCTGTCTTCAAAAACGTGATTTTCGTTCCAGTATTTCACCACTTCCTTTTCGCGTTCGACAAAATTCAAAGAGGTATCTACTTTTTTGTACATCGACATGATAGTTTTTCTCCTTTTCAAAGCTTATTTTCCGCATGCAATAAATTTTCCGACTGCGACTTGATTTTCCTGCGGTTGACGATTGTCAAAACGAGCGACCCGGTATAGAGCGCAAACGCCGTGCAATACACCGTTTTCGAAAGCGCGGTCTCGTGCGAGGAGTTAAACGCGAGAAAGACGAGAAACAGCGCAAGCGCCGCTGCAATCGATTTGAATACAATCAGCGCAATCAAGCATCTATTTTCGGTCTTGACGGCACGCGCCTTATCCGCGGCGAAATCCACTTTTCGTTTGCCGCACACTCGGTACATCCTCCAAGTCACCCCAAACAGAATCAGCGCAAGCACGCACGAGCACGCCGATACGGGCAGGTAGAAGAATATAAACAATAAAGACGTCGCAATCCCGCCCCCCAACTCGTTTTCCTGCTCCAAGCTTTCGGTATATCGTTCCATAGCGTAATGCTCGTATCCGACGATAAACACGGCGAGCGCAATCGACAACACAACCGCGACGCAGTTGAAGATGAATTCCGTTTTTTCCGTTTTGCTCATAAGATTCCTCTTTCAAAAAATTAACGCCGTGTCTTGGAAAAACACGACGTTTCTGAACCACCAAAACAAACCGACATTTGCCGCCCCTGATAACGGCGGGCGAGACCGTATCCGATTACTTGCCGCAAAACTTCGGCGTTGGTCAAATCAGCTTATAGGGCGATATCCTCCGCGCGCGCCTTCTTCCTCTCAGCAAAACGGAATTTCTCTGTGCGGCTGCAAACGCAGAAGCGTTGTCCCTGTTCAAACGCTTTCTCTTATGCAATTTTAATATATTATATCCCTTTCAGCGGCTTTTGTAAAGCAAAAAGGGAAAGTTTTTGCCCTTTTTCAGGCAAAAATACTTTTACGCGGCGCAATCGAAAGCACCTCGAAGCCCGCGGACTGCACCGCGTCTTTCAATTCGTCGTCGGGAACGCCCGAAAGCACCTCGACGAAAATGCTGTTCTTTTTGTAATTTGCCTTTGCTTTAACGACGCCGTCGCACAGCTCCAGCTTACATGCCAGACGGTTGGCGCAACGTTCGCAGCAAAGATCGCCGACGCTGATTACTTTTTTCATGGCGTCACCCTGTTGATGTCGCGGGGGAACATGGCCGCTTCGCGCACGTTTTTGAAGCCGAGGAGGTGCATGGTCAGACGCTCCAGCCCCAAGCCTAAACCGCCGTGAGGGGGCGCCCCGTATTTATGGAGCATCAGATAGGTATCGAACTCCTCGGGATTCATGCCGAGACGTTTCATTTTTTCCACCTGCGCGTTGTAATCGTGTACGCGCTGGCCGCCCGACGTGATCTCCATACCGCGGAACAACAGGTCGAAAGACAGTGTGTATTCGGGGTCTTCGGGATCGTCCATCGTATAGAAGGGACGCTTTTTCGACGGGTAATGCGTAACGAAAATAAAGTCCGAATTAAATTGCTTTTTCGCATACTTGCCAAGCATCTGCTCTTCTTCGGGATCGAAATCCTTCATATCGGAGGGCTGATACTTGAATTTTTTCATAATGATCTCTTTCGCTTCCATAAACTTGATCACGGGGATTTCCGTAATCTCGGGAATGTCCGCGCGGAGAAGGTCGATCTCGTTTTTATACTCCGTTTTCAGCAAATTCATGATATATTTGAGGACGCCTGCCTCCATGTTCATGATATCCTCGAAGCCGTCGATAAAGCCCATTTCGAAGTCCATAGAGATATATTCGTTGAGGTGACGGCTGGTGTCGTGGTGCTCCGCGCGGAACACGGGCGCAATCTCAAAAACGCGCTCGTAAACGGCGACGAGGGCCTGTTTATAGAGCTGGGGCGACTGCGCCAGATATACCTTTTTCCCGAAATAATCGAGGCCGAAAAGGTTCGCTCCGCCCTCCGCGCCCGCAAAATTGATTTTCGGGGAATGGATTTCCGTAAAGCCCTGCGACATAAGATATTCGCGGAAGCCGCGCTGTATGCCTTCCTGAAATTTGAACACCGCCCTTTCCTTGGGGTTTCTCAGGGTGACGGGACGATAGTCGAGATCGGTATTGAGATCGCACTGAACCTGTTTTTTGGTGATGACCACGGGCGGAATCTCCGCAGGATGGGACAAAATCTCGATGCCGTGGATCTGAAGCTCGTACCGCTTGCCGCCGTCTCTCGTTTCGCCCGCAACTACCTTGCCCGTCAGTTTTACCGCACATTCCTCTTTAAGCTCCGCGGGCATGCGGTAATCGGAAAAAGCCTCCGCATAGACGCATTGTATCGTCTCCCGCGCCGTGCGCAGGATGACAAACGCGAAATCGGACATCATGCGAATGTTGTGGACGGTGCCCGTGACGGTGATTTCCTGATTTTCATACTTGCCGAAATCCGCATACGGGATCGTATTTGTCTTCGGTTCGCCTGTTATTATCATAATGAAAGCCTCTCTGTTTTTCTGACAAATTTTCTTTTTATGTAAATGATAAGAAAATTTTTACCTTTCCATTTTAATCCGTTTGACAAAAAAAAGCAAGAAATTTATAATAGTTTCATAAACTTTTTTTATAAGGAAGCCTATTTTATGCGCGTACTCGCCATCAACGACATTTCCTGCGTGGGAAAATGCTCTCTCACCGTGGCTCTGCCCGTCATCTCCGCATGCGGCGTAACCTGCGACGTACTGCCTACGGCCCTTTTGTCCACTCATACGGGCGGGTTCGACGGATATACCTTTCTCGACCTCTCAGACGAGATTCCCCGTATTTTGACGCATTGGGAAGGCCTGGGGCTTACATTCGATTTTATTTACAGCGGATACCTCGGCAATATTTCTCAAATCGAAACCGTTTTGGCCGTCAAACGGAAGTTTCTGAAGCCGAACGGAAAATTTATCGTCGATCCCGTTATGGGGGACGGCGGGGAATTATACGCTCACTTCGATTACCATTTTGTGGAAAAAATGCGTTCTTTATGCGAAGAAGCGGATTTTATCCTGCCAAACGTCACCGAAGCCTGTCTGCTTTCGGGAGAAAGCTACCCCGAAAAGGGCGCTCGGCTGCCTGCGGAAAAAATCGTGAACGTTCTTCGCTCGGCGCATACCTGCCCTATCGTAACGGGCGTGGACGAAGGAAAGGAAAACGCAGTATATTATGCGGAAGGGGAAAAAGTAAAACGTTTTGCGCTGCCTAACGCCGAAGGATTTTTCCACGGGGCGGGAGACGTGTTCGCCGCGGCCTTTACGGGATGTCTTGCGCGGGGAAAGCGGGCGAGCGACACGATCAGGTTAGCGGCAGAATTTACCACCGCTTCTATTTTTCGCACGGCCGAAGCGGGGGGAGACAGTCGGTACGGGCTTTTGTTCGAACAAGAAATTTTTCCTTTTCTCCAAAAGCTTAACGCACGCTGAAAGTTGGTAAGCTTTTCATAAATGAAAACGACTTTTATTCTGTTGACAAACGGAAAAAAATCGGCTATAATATAAGCAAATCTGCGGTGTACGGAGTTCGGATTGATCGTAATCCACATTAATAAATAGGGAGCGTGTATTCGGGGCGATAGGCAAGGTCTGTATTTATACGGAAAGTCCGAAGCGTTCAGATGCCGCACCCACCTGCTGAAAGCGGGTTAGCTTTTATCCGAAATGCGGCACAGGCGGATTTATTATTTTGTTTGTTAAGGAGGCGGCGAAGCACAAGAGCTTTGAGCCTCTTTTTATCGAAAAAAACGTGTGGGTGAGAGAAAAATATTTTTTCCGAAAAATAAAAAAAATTTCTTTTGGACGGGTAAAAACAGTTGCCCTGAAAAGAAAAATATGATATACTACATAAGCAATTAAGATCTGGCCTTATGGTCAAGCGGTTAAGACGACGCCCTCTCACGGCGTAAACTCGGGTTCGATTCCCGATAAGGTCACCAAACGGAAGCAATTCGAACTTTTTCGGATTGCTTCTTTTTTTGTATTTTTTGAATTCAAGCGGGCTCGTCGGTAGTTTTCATCACTATCAAAAACCGCGTCCCGTCGAATATTAACGCTTCAACAAATATATTCTCAGCCGTTAAAAGCCCTCTCCTTTTGTGATTTTTTATGCTACAATAAAGCTTTTTCTCAAAGCTATAAAAATTGCAAGATAAATCATATAAGGCAATTCATCAACCGTCTTTTTTACAACTTCTGCAAAAAAGCGGCGTATTTAAGTTCGTTCTCTAAAAGCATCGAAAGCAAATGGGCAATCTGTTTTTTCGTCCTGACGTCCTGTGTCAACGAAAGTTTGAAAAGCCCGTTTTTTACTGCGACAAAAGAGAGCAGATAGCTGTCGGGCATAAAAAGTTTCGGATCCGGATGCAACAAGTCAAAAACGAAATGCCTGAACATAAAACGGTTATTCGTCAGCGCGTCGCAATATTTGGCAAACTTAATGCAAGCCTCCCCTCCTTGCAACGAAGCGACGCCTTCGACGAGCTTGACTTTCAGCTCCGATACGGACTTTTCCGCCCGTACGGCTTCTTTCTTTACGCATAACAATTCTTCTTTCAACGCTTGATCGGGTCTTCTTTTTTTGACGGCAAAAATGTCAATGCACAACCCTGCAAGCTCATTGGTCGATATCTTAATATCCGTTTTATTTAAGGTAGGGTCAAAAATCAGGAACTCTCCCGTCGGCGATTTTCTCACTATAAAATAATGGGTGCCATGGCGCAGTCGATAGGTCGAGTTCCAAAACACATTAAACGCATCGAAACACACGACGGCGCTTTCGCCGGCTTTCAGATGATTTAGCGCCCTCTGCGTATCTTTTTCCCATAGAGGCAGAATTTTTGCACCGCAGGCTGCCAAATTAGCAATCAGCCGTTTTGAAGAATATAGTCCGCTCTTTTCGTCAAAAAACAGATCGCATTCGCTCCATAAATCGCCGAATAAAAGTTTATAATCTAGTTCCAAATCGTAAACGAGAGTGGCGATACTGTTATAATAACAATTGATGCCTTGAAAATTAATGAGTTTAATTGTTTTCATTCCTATTTCTTTTCATATCGAAAAATTTTTCCCGAGGCGTTTTTATCGAGAGCGTTTACGAACACAATTTTCCGAGGAATTTTATAATCCGCCAGTACGGTAGCGAGATATTCGATAATTTCGGCGGCGCTTACGGCATTATGCGCTTTGACGATATCGGCGCAAACCGTTTCAGCCCCTTCGCATTGTCGGGCGTAAACTTTGCAATCCGCTGCCAACCCGCTGTTTAACAGCGCCTCTTCCACTTCTTCGACAAAAACATTGAATCCTCTTACGATGATTATATTTTTCTTTCTGCCGCAGATATATAAAAACTTTTTATCGTCAAGATAGCCGATATCACCCGTTTTCAGATATCCGTCGCAGACGGCTTTTTTACTTTCTCTGATATTTTTATAATATCCCAGCATCACCCCCGGCCCCTTAAAGCAGATCTCGCCCGTCACAAAGGGGGTTTGTATCAATTTTCCGTCTGCTTCTATCTTGATAACCGAATTTTCAACTGCCGTACCGACGGATCCTAATCTGTTTAAGTCGGCGCGTTTATAAGGCTTTGCGATCAACGGGCCAGCCTCCGTCATGCCATAACCCTGCCAAAATTTCTTATCGGGATATATTTTATATAGGCGGACGAGAACCTCTTCGGGAACCTTGCTTCCGCCAAAGCCGAAATATTTGGGGTATTCAAAATCCACCCGCTTATTTTCGTTTAACTTATTTAATATCAGCAAAGAGGCGGAAGCCCCCTCGAAAAGCTCCGCCTTTTCCCTTTCCGCTATTCTTAAAACCTCCCCGAACGTCGCCCCGTCTTTCACTAAAACCAACTCGTACCTTTTAATCAGGACCGCCAGCAAAATCATTATGCCGTAAGCCGAAGAAAAGGGCGTTATCAGCAAATATCTTTTATTTTTGAAATTTGAAAAATTCATCTTTGAAAGATACGCCCGAGAGGAAGCGAGCGCGTTATTCTGCGACAGCATAACGATCTTTTGATTGCCCGTCGTACCGGAAGTGCTCAATAAAATCGCCGGTTTATCGGGGTCCGACCTTTTTAATGTTATTTTCCTTCCGTTTTCATGCAGATCTTCTATACAAAAGACTTTGATTTCGACGGAGCGGAACAGAGATTTGTGAGCTTTATCCGTCAAGATCAGTCCGACCCCGGCAAATTTCAGAACCGATTTCAGTTCTTCTGCCGTAAGCTTTGTATTGAGCGGAAAGACGATTTTATCGGCTAACAATATCCCGTAAAAGGCATAGATAAATTCGGCTCCGTTTGGTAAAAACAAGGCCACGACACAGCGCCGTTCCCTCTTCAGATTTTGGCTGACAACGACGGCTTTTTGATACAATTCCTCAAAGCTGATCCTTTTTTCCCCGTCGATGAGAGCGGTCCGTTTACTTCGGGAAGCGAACAGATACTCCTTTATCTCTTTTATTTCTTTTCCCAAGCGGCTTGTGCAATTTCGATCAATTTTTTTACGGACAGACACTCTTCAAGCTCCTCCAATTTTATTTCGATCCCAAATACTTTTTCGATATCTACAATCAGCGACACATACATAAGCGAATCAAAGCCCAAATCTTTATAAAGATTTGAGCTTTCTTCTATCTTCGCAAAACCATACATTCTTTTTTCTATCAGTCCGATTATCTTTTCAGCGGCTTCATTCATCTTTATCGAAATACAGGCTGCCGCTGACAGAGAGATTCAGGCTTTGCTGCTGATCGGTTCCCTCGCTTTCCATACCTACGATTATGGCGACCAGAGCGCCTTCGTTTATTTGCGTACTTAAACCGGTCAATTGTCCTCGTCTGAGCAAAAATCCGTCCAGAATCAATTCGCCCGCATACGGCTCGGAATAGGTGATCGTTTCCGGCAGAATCCTGTACTCCAAAGTATCCGTATCGCAAACGGCGATTCCGGCAAAAGGCCTTAAAGACACGCCCGCGGGGATTTGACCGCCGTTATTGGAAGTCGAAAATAGTACGTGAATACTCTTTAGCGTTCCGTCATACGGCATAATAAACGCGCAACCGTAATAATTATTGTCGTCAAAGGTGATGCGCTGCGCAGCCCAATCTCCTGAATTCAGAGTGATATAGCCAGGATAACTGTTTCCGAATCCGGAAAAATTCAACGTCGCAGGATCTCCGCTTTCGGCAGATGAAAGATATGCTCCTCCCGATCCTACTATAGAAAACGGAATAACCGCCGACTTTGCCCCATCGGCTCCGGCAGGCCCCATAGGCCCTACAGCGCCATCCATGCCATCGGCTCCGGCAGGCCCCATCGGTCCCACTGCGCCGTCCGCTCCTGCCGGTCCCATCGGCCCCATCGGCCCCATCGGTCCGATAGTGTTGACGTATATTTTTTTACCGGCCTCTGGCCATAGCAACCCCAACCGCCGCAATCGGGCGTACATTCGTCGTTACACATTGCTCTTCCTCCATAAAGTTAAAAAATGACTTACATATATTATATATTATTTATTATATATTATTAAAATTTGCGATAATTTGTTATTTTTCTGTCCGTATAACTTTTTGTCCTGATAAAACAAAGCAAACAAATATCGGCCAAAACTTCAAAATATAGCGATATGCTCTCTGTATTCACTCCCTTTATAGTCATGTATATCAGCTTTTAGCACTTTATGGAACCGCCCTTGACTTATTCGTAAGAACCTCTCCCCAACTAATAAAGTTGTCAATAACTATATAAGATCAAACGTTTTCATGCGTTCGTCGGGCGAGCGATTGGGTTGATGGAGTACGATTTTACGCTTTCCGCCGATTTCCTCAAAAATCATGGCGTGGCCGCCGTCCTCGCGGAAAATAAATTTTTCGAAAATATATTCCCCGAAAATATCCTCCGCCTTGCTTTTTACGACGCAATAGCCTTGTTCGGTAAAGGTTGACCAGAACAAGGCTATATGTCCGCCCTCCGTTATTGCGTACGGACCTTCCGCGACATACCCCGTTATTCCTCTACTCTCCGTCGGCACGGAAAAGCCGCAATACTTTCCGCTGATAATTTTTCTCGGTTTTCCCGCAAGAGCTTTTAAGTCGGCGGCAAGCTCCGCGACAAACAGAGAGCCGTCTCCGTCCCCCGTAACGGGATTAATCCATTCGTTGGAAAAAATAAGATACGGCTTTTCTTTCCATATAAAAAGCGTCGCGTCAAGGCACCACCAATCTTCGGGCGTGATATAATCCCCCGTCAGCGGCTGAAATTTTTCTTTCAGCGTATCGGAAACGAGAATTATGCTTCCGCGGCCTTTCGATTTTTGAAAAACCGAAACGATAAGGTAGTATTTTCCGCAATATTTATGTAATTCAGGCGCCCATATCTGCGTGTAATCTGCAAGAGCGTCCTTCCCGACCATACACCCGACACGCTCGAAGCAAACAAGATCCTTCGAAGAATAAAGCGTAAGGTCACTCCCTTTATCCCAGCAATCGTTTCCCGTAGTGCCCAGCAAATAATATTCTCCGTCTTCCACAAAAACGAACGGATCTCTGATTCTGATATCTTCGGCTTTTTGCATTTTTATTTCTCCTTTTATACCCTTGTCAAGCGAATTACGCATCCCCATAAGGAAGAATTCCCCCCCGTAAAAGCAAGCGTTCCGTCTTTGACGGCGATATCTTTCGGCGCATGGTAGGCGTCTTTTACGAAATACCCGCCGACCTCGATTTCGAAATGTGCGCAAGGGCGCTCTATCGCATAAGCATATACCAGCTTCTCTTTTTTGTCAAGCGATTCCCGAACAAGCCATACCCGTCCCTTCGGCGTGAGATACGAGCCGATTTCGCCCGTTTCGATAACGGTGGTCGTTCCGTCGAGAATAACGGGCGCAATCGACCGATAAAATCCGACCGACTTTTCAAGCTCGCATAAAATTTCTTCCGATTTTGCGGCGAGATCGCCTGAAAGGCAATACCTTCCGAGCATGGCTTTTGCCGCCGTAAACCGAATGTCTTCAAGCGAATATTCGTCGCGGATCGTCGCCCATATCTGCATTTTACGGGGAGGAATATAGCGATGCAAATTGCACGCGACCGCAACGCCAGACGCATTTTCATGAGCGTCGGAAAAAGATACCATATCCGCAAGGCGCAAAAATCTCGGCTCGTGCCTCATTCCGCCCGACGAACAAATTTCGAGGACGAGCTCGGGCAATTCTCTTTTGATTTCTTCAAAAAACGAAAGCACCTCTTCGATATGGTCCTGTAGCGCCGATCCGTAACTTTCCGCACCGTCGCAGCCCAAGCCTATATTATCGTTATAATCGACCTTCATATACCCGATATTGTTGTCTTTGAGCGTGCCTATCACCTTTTCGCGCAGATATTTCTTCACCTCTGCTTTGCGAAAATCCAAAAACGCTCTTCCGCGGTGCTCGATCGTTTTCCCCGCATACGTCAGCATCCAATCGGGATGAAGCCGATAAACGTCGCTCTGCAAAGAAACGCTTTCAAATTCAAACCACAAGCCGAGCTTTATATTAAACCTTTCCGCTTCCGCGGCAAAGCTTTTCAGTCCGTGCGGAAAAGCGTTTTCGTTTATCCGCCAATCGCCCAGCACGCCCCGCCCCTGTCCGTAATCGTTGAGAAACCATCCGTCGTCTATCACAAAATACTCGCAGCCGAGCCTCTTTGCCGCGGCAAGCTGCGCCCGAAGCTTTTCTTCCGTCGGAAAACCCCAGGTATAGCAATATTCATTATAAACGACGGGCAAAAATTTTTCGGACGGCTTGACGGAAAGACGATTGTCAAAGCCTTTGACGAGTCTGTCGCAGGCTTCGTTCAGTCCGCCCGCGACGACGGTGACATATGCTTTATGCGTGCGTATTCTTTCGCCCTTTCTCAGCAAACGCCTGCAATGCCCCGTCAAAAAATCAGACGTACCGCCTCCGACGGAAAGATTTCCGTTTCGAAATACCGTTTCGATCTCCCAGGAAGCGGGCGCCTCCATCGCCGCCGCCCAACAGACGCCGTTTTTCGTATCCTCCAGGGCGACGAACGGCAATTGCCCCCGCGCGGGCATGGAACCGATTTGGCTCCATTTCTCCGTGCGGACGCCCAATCCCGACCAAGACGGCTCGAAAGCCAGCCGATCCGTCGATACCGAGTAAAGCAACCCCTCGCCGCTCCAATTGCTGATCAATTTATGAAGAATCAGCTTTTTCGGATCGTGAAAGCGTTCAAACGGTGAAATACAGGAAAGATTAAAGCTCGGAAACGCCTCCACCGTCACATCTTCGCCGTTGTTCTCCAATTCGTTGTAGGTTACGATCGCTTTTTCGTTTTCGTTAAAGACGAAATAGCTTCTCGCAATCAGCCCGCCGTCGTTTTCAAATTGAGAACAGAGAACAAATCCGTCCTTTTCTTCCTTAACGGTCTGCCCTTTCAGCTTCATCGAAAACGCCGTATCGGCATTCCGCATGGTCGTTCCCGAAGTAAAATCGCGCGAATATCCGTCTCCCGTAAGCGCTATATGAAGCATAGGTTCATGATCGATAATACAACCGAGAGGGCTTATTCCCGCCAGCTTTTCCTCGTTTACACGGGTTTCGTAACCATAAGGAATCAATAAAAATTCCGTTACGCCGTTTACTGTTGCAAAAATTCCCGACATATCACCGAAACGATAAATTTTCTTTGTTACGTTACTCATAAAATCTCACAATCTGTTTTTTTTAGCTCTTAATCGCTCCGATCATAACGCCCTGAGCAAAATATTTCTGCAAAAAAGGATAAATCGCCATAATCGGAACCAGGCCGATAATAATCATGGCGGCATTCGAGCCCTGAGCGAATACGCGGGAGGGGTCCCAGCCTCCGCCCTGCCCTTCGGGACGGGCGTTGTTCAATCCCTCCCTGATTTTAAGGGCCAAAGGCTTCAGGTCGGGAACGTCGGAAAGAAGAAGCGAAGGCCAATACCACTCGTCCCACTTCGCCACGAGGTAGTACAGCATGATCGTCGCCAGGCCCGCCTTTGAAAGCGGAATCACAAAGGAAATCAATACGCGAAATTCGCTCGCCCCGTCCAATCGGCAGGAATCGATAATGCTATCCGGTACCTGATTAAAGAAATTCCGCAAAATAATCATGTTGAACGTATTGATGCCGAAGGGAATAACGATACTGAATAAATTTCCCGTGCCGACGGTATCTTTTATCACGAGGTAGGTAGGGACAAGTCCGCCGCCGAAAAACATCGTGAAAATAATCAGAAAGAAAACGGCTTTCAAGCCCGGAACGTCTTTTTTAGTAAACGCATAGGCGCCGAGGCAGGTCAAAATCATCGAATATAACACGCCGGCGACCGTTATAAATACGGATACCCCGAAAGCCTTCAGGATATTGTCCTGATAAAGAGTGACCTTATAGTTTTCAAAATTGAAGTGTCTCGGAATAACGATCACCGTAGAGGTGTTCGCCTGCAAATAGTCCGCTTTTGAGGCAAAGCTGAGAAGCAGCTGATAGACGACGGGAAAAATGCACAGCAGCGCAAATATAATAAAGAAGGCATAATTCAACACGTCGAACACCGACGCCTTTTTACGCTTGCTCTTCTTTACGGGATTCGTGTCCGTCACGGCATATTCCGCCGCACCTTCCGAATGATTTTCCTTCTTCATAGCTCCTCCTCAGTCGATGGTAAACATGCTGTAACCGTTTATCTTCTTTGTGAAAATATTTCCTGCAATCAAAAAGAAGAAATTGACGATCGTCTTAAACAATCCGACGGCCGTGGAAAGCCCGTAGCTGTTATACGCCTTCCCTTCGGTAAACAACCGATACGTATAAGTATCGATAATATCCGCCGTGTCGTAAATCCCTTTATTATACAAGTTATAAACGGGATCGAACCCCGCGTTCATGATATTGCTCAGCTGCATGATAAACATAACCGTACAGACGGGCATGATGATGGGAAGGGTAATGCGGAAAATCATACCGATACGCCTGCACCCGTCGATTTCCGCCGCTTCGTACAGACACGGATCGACCCCCGCTATGGCCGCGGTATAGATGATCGTTCCCCAGCCCGTCCCTTTCCAGATCTCGGAAAAAATGAGGATAGGATAAAACGCGTTCGGGTTATTCAAAAAGGAAGTACGCGAACCGCCGAGAGAAACGATCAGATTATTGATCAATCCATCGTCCACCGCCAGGAGCATCTTTACGATACCGCCGAGAATTACCCAGGAAATGAAATTGGGCAGATACATCATCGTCTGGATCACTTTTTTGAAGCCGGGAGCTTTGATTTCGTTCAGAAACAAGGCAAACAAAATCGGAAGCGGAAAACAAAACAGCAATTTCAAGGAACTGATGATCACGGTATTTTTAATTGCGTTCGGCAGGGCTTTTTGACTGAAAATCGTCTGAAAATTTTCCCAGCCGATCCACGGACTTCCCATGATGCCGTATTTCGGGCGCCATTCTTTCCAGGCGAGCACAATTCCGTACATAGGAACGTAATTATATACGAGATAAAATACGACGACGGGCAACAGCATCAAATAAATCTGACGATGCATAAAGATTTTTTTCAAAAGATTTTTTCCGTTTCCCGCCCTTTTTCCTCTGCTCGCCGTCTGAAATGCTTTTTCACGGGCCGTCGCTTTTTCTTCCTTAACATTTTCCTCGTTCACGATACACCTCCCGATTACCCGATTGTAAGCTGTTCTTTATCCACCAGTCCCTGAAAACGGAAATACCGCTCGTTATCCTTATCCGCGGCAGTGAGAAGCTTGCCGCAGAAATTATAATTTCTGATCTTAATATCGGTAATCGCGTCCTTGATACTGCTGCTCATCGTATAGGCGTAAACGCTCGAATCCTCGACCGAATGAACCGCAATGTTTTCAAAGAGAATATTATCGATAAGCGCCCCCGTTCCACTAACCTGCGTGATGATGACGTTGGGGGAAATTACATGATAGATTTCTATATCCTTAAACGTTACGTCTCCCCATCTCGTGGAAGCCTTCGTCCCCAGGCGCACGTCGAGGGCGTTGTTCCCGTCGCTCCACGTGGGCTGCGCAAAGCCTACCGCGTTGTTGCGGAAAATCATATTTTCCATATCGCAGGTTGATTCCCAGGTAAGGCAATATCCGCTGCCCTTATCCGTCCAGCAATCGTTGTATTCATATACGCAATTTGTTCCTGTCCTCTGGCCGCCCCAGCCGTGTCCCTTAAATTCGATGGCGTCGTCTCCCGTCCGCACGAAATTATACCTGCCCGCGCTATCGACGCACTCGCTCATGCAAAGCCCGTCGGAATACGTCCTGTAGGCGAGCAGAAGATTGTACTCCATCAGCGCGTTATCGCAATTATAGACGCACATCGTCCAGGTGTTGGCATTTATGATGGTAAGGCCTTCGATCACGGCGTTTTCGCAACGGGAAACGTTGACGACATGCTTATACTTTCCGTCGCCGCCTTTCACCTCGCCCATATCGAGCAGCCCGCGGCCGCGTATCTGGGGATTTTCGCAATCCTGCGCATGGATCGCCGTCTGCGTATTCTGGCTGCCGTTTGCGTTTTTTCTGTCGGCGCATTTCAGATACGCGCCGCGTTCCAGCCACAAAACGCTGTTCGCGGGCACATTGATGCTTGAAATTTCGTGCAGTCCCGGTTTCAGGACGTAATACATCTCCTCGTCGGTAAATTCCAGCTCGTCGTTTTCGTGATATCCGGGTTCGATTTCCCTCACGTCGTACCCGACGGGGATTTCAAGCTTCTCCTCCTCCGTCACCATTACGGTGAGCGGAGCCATGGTAGGGTCCGTCGCTTTTGCCGAAGCGGAGGAAGCAAACGTATAAGTAAACGAACCATACTGCGTAATCACCGATTTTATCGTTTTGCCTTCGATTGACGCCGCAGTATTTTTACTTTGGGGCAGAATCTCGCATTTCTTATACTCGCGGTCCGTTTTCAAGGTGACGTCCAGATTGAAATCGTCCTTGCAGGTCGCCACGTCCACCCAGGCGAAGGAATGGGAGCCTTTTCCGCAACGGGCGGTATATACGGGCACCGACGTATCGTTGATGGTGAGCGTATGCCAAGGGCTCTTGATTATCGCGTTTTTGGTAACCTCGTCGTTATTTCCGCCGTTTTTCGTAAACACCTGGGCCTGCCAAGATTCCACGTCGCCCGCTTCCGTTTCGGCCGCGGTGACGACTTCGGTATTATCATATACGGTAGGGATAACCTCGGCGAGTTTGTCCTTATCGATCGGAGGAAGCACGGTCTCGCTTCCCGATTGGCTGTTTTGCGAGCCTCCCGTGTCGTCCGAAGCTCCCGCGGAAGTGCAGCCCGCCGCGGCGGCAAAAAAGAGAAACAGCGCGCCGAATACGCCGGCAAACATTTTTTTCATATAAAATCCCCTTCGCGGAATCAACCGCTTACTTACGAAAGCAGAGAACGCGTTTCTCTGCTTTCCGTTAAAACGTTCAGTTATTGCCCACCTTTACCAATTTGCCCGACTTCACGGCCTCGTTGTATTCGCTCTCCATTTTGGCGCCGAAATACGCTCCGTTATATTCGGATACAAATTCGTTCCACTCGTTCCGCATGGACGCGCTTACCGTATAGAGCTTTGTTTTCCAATCCTCTTTCCAGGTTTTTGCGTCAAACGTCCAATCCGCCGCAAGCGCCTTGTCGGGAAGCATTTTAATCACCGTCTGATCGAAAAAGTCCTTGGCGCCCGCGAGGTATCTCGTCATCGACTCGGTGTATAAATCGGGATAATCGGAAAGTTTCATGTTTTTCCTGTTCGCGCTGTCGCGGGCGGTAAGAATATCTCCGTTTGTGAGAAGCGCCTTCGCTTCGGGCGGAGTAGAAGTCAGATATCCCGCAAAAGCCGCGGGGTCGGTCCAACGAAGCTCCTGAACAAATCCCTGCGGATCGGGTTCGCAGAGCGTTTCCCGCTCGCCGCCGACCACGTCGTCCTTCCACTGCCAATGCTCGCCGAATACCCCGTACGTGACAAGCTCCAGCCCTTCGGGGCTGTGAAGATATTCCATGAGGTTAAGGCACGCTTCCAGGCGTTCCACGCTCATTCCCTCTTTGATACACCACCCGCGATAGTAATTCACGTCGCCCTGACCGCCGAAATTACCGTTTTTCCCCGCAGGAGGATCGGTTATAAGGATCTTTTCTCGCGCGCCTTGAACGGTCAGCCCGTTCGTCGCGCTCATCATATTGGCGCAAATGACGTTGTACCAATTATGCGCGTACATCATGCCCGCTTTGCCCTGCGAAAAATCGTCCTGCTTGTTGCTTACGGTTTTTACGCCCACTTCCGAGCTGACGTAGCCCTCCGAAACCATTTTATTGAGAAACGAAGTTGCCAGCATGGAGCCTTCCGACGTTGCGGAATAATGATACGTTCCGTTTTCGTCCGCCGTCCACATTCTCCAATCCGTGTCGAATGCGGCGTGAATCCACGAATCCATGTCCCGGTTCTCTTCGGTCACATATCCGTATGTATCGTTTTTTCCGTTGCCGTCGGGATCGTACAGCGTAAAAGCCCTGGCCAAACGATAAAATTCCCCGAGATCTTCAGGACCCTCTTCGCTGAATTTATACTCGGTACGCAGCGCGTCGGTAACCTGTGACTTATTGGAAACAACCCCGTCCGCAACGAGTATATCGTCGATTTTATTGTTGAGATTTTTAATCCAATCGCGGCGCACGTATAACGATTTATCGTTGCTCCATTCGCAGGGAATAAACCAGAGCTGCCCTTTGGAATACGTCACGTTGCTCTTCATGTATTCGTATTGCTGCAAATACTCGTAGAGATAGGGGTACTTGTCTTTGGAGGCCTCGTTTACATAGTAAGATATGGGAATAACCTCCCCGTCGCGGATCAGGCTGCGGTAAAGGTCGGAGTTTACGGGGCCGTCGATAATAAACAGCTCGTTCAATTCATTGTTCACGCGCTGTAAATCGAGCTGCGTGTAATAAGTTTCCGAGCCCGTCGATTTTGCCTTTAATTCCGTTCCCGCAGCCTTGACCAGCTCTTTATATACGGGGCTTTTCACCGCCGCGCCGTTATTGAATTGTTCCCAGTCGTTGCAAAACATGGTGAGCTTATCGACGGAGTCTTCGTGCCAAATCTTTGGATTGTACTCAAAGACATCGTCGTCCTGAGGCCTTTCGCCGCAGCCTGCAAGCGATACCGAAAAGGCAACGGCCAAAGAGAGCACGCCGACTTGTATCGCCGCTTTTTTAATTAAATTTTTCAATGTATTTCCTCCTGATAACAACTTTTTTAGAATATTCGGCTTATTTTAAGGAGAAACGGCGCGGCCGGCCGCGCCGTTTCCGTTCCCTTCCGCTTCGATCGAATTTTGATTTTTTCCGCCCGATTCAGTTCTTTTTCCTTCTGAGCGCCGTAACCGCGACAAGCGCACCCGCTATCGAAAGGAAAGCAAAGCTTCCGCCGATAAAGCTGCCGCAGCCGCCCGTGCTCCCGCCTTCGGAAGTATTTGAGCCGGAATCGCCCGGTTTTTCGGACGAACCTTCTTTGAACGTCGCCATAACCTCTACGTCGTCGATCCCCGTCACCGTATAGGTATATTTTCCGTCCGCTCCCGCGGCGAGCTTTTCTCCGTTTACCGTCACCGCGTCGATGGAATAGCCTTCTGCGGGGGACACCGTAAAGGTGACCGTATCTCCGAGATATGCCTCCGTTTTATCGGGCGTTATTGTTCCGTTTTTGATACCCGAGCCGACCTTTACCGTTCGGGCCATACGGATAACCTCCGCCTCGTACTTGATTTCAGTGGCTCCCTCTAAAGTGGTTGCATAGCCGAGATTGCTCGTATCCACGGCCCCCACGAGATACCATTTGCCCGCTTCCTGCCTGAGTCCCTTCCACGTTACGGGAAGCTGTACGGTCTCTTCGTTTTCGAACACCGCGTTTACGGTCGCCTTATTGACGCGGCGAACCGCCTGCGTGTCGGTAAGCCTGTCGTTCAGCTTGGAATTTTCGTTTTGAAGAAGCGTGCCGTTTTCAAACGCGGGCGTATTGTCGATAGAGGTGATGATTTCGCCGTTCATATCGCCCACGACGATTTTTCCTTTCTGCCAGAAAGCATTGGATTGCTCGAGACTCATCGCAAAGTTATAAATGCTTACGTTATCGATCCAACCCTTAAACAGGTTATAGCCGTTGCCCCATACGCACTCGCCGCCGATAGAGAAAGACATATTGCTGTGCGCCGTCGTAAAATCGTCGGGGCAGTCGGCGGTATAAGCCAAAGCGCCGTTTACATAGACGTTGAACTTTTCGCCGGGACGGACGCTCAAGGTGACGCTGTGCATCTTTTCCGTTCCCTTTTCGACAACGACGGGCCCCCAAAATATGTTTCCGTCTTCGCTTGCCGCCGCCCCGCTCGCACCGACGCGGAGCGCTTCGCTATTATTGGCTACGCGGAAGCCGCAGCTGACGCTCACCGACCAATCGTTGAACCCGAAGCTGATAGGCGACGCCCAGGAGGGAGACGCCCACGTTCCGTCCTGTTGGTATTGGAAATTAAGGGTAAAGCCGTTGGCGATATTGTCACCGATGTCATTCGTCGCCGCGCACGCGATAATGTCCTGGCCGCCGACGTACAATCTTCCGTTATCGATCGTTCCCGTGCCGTAAGGATTGGCGAGGTCTCCGCCCTCTTTCGCCACGAGGCCGAGATTGTAGTTGCCCATGCTGTCCTTTCCCGTATCGTTTGCATCTTCAAACTCGTACTTGGCGATAGGCAAAAGCTCTTTCATATTGCCTTCGTTCGTCTGCGTGACGGTAAGTATGTATTTCGCCGAACCGACCTTCTCGTCTCCGATTTTTACGTCCGCGATTGCGGTGTAAACGCCCATCGAAGCCTCTATTTTGGTAAACGTAACGTCCACATCCTGCGTCGAATCGTCGGACATGGTAACGGTTACTTTCGCTGCGTTGATGAGCGCGAGCATTTCCGCCTGGGTCATGCTGTCTTTCAGTTCGCCCTTCAGGGCCTCCCCCGCAAAGACAGGCTCTCCGATATTTTTGACGCCAGCCACGGTAAGCTCGTATTTTACTTCGCCTGCAAGGTTTGCGTATCCGAGTTTACTTGTATTTACCGAGCCGACGGCATAATACTTTCCGTTTTCGGAGGTTACCCGCTCCCACACGACGTTTGCCGTCAACGTCGCGTTATCGGAAAGCGTAATCGTCGCGGTCGCCGCGTTGAGTTGGGCAAGCATCTGCTCGTCCGTCATACCGACGTTGAGCGCGCTTTTCGTCGCGTCGTTCTCCCCGAAAGAAACGTCGGAAATGCTTTTGATCGTCTTTAATCCCGCGACGTCCGTTTCGGTGATTTTTCCGTTGGTATTCCACGCCGTCGCCGCCGTCGCATCCATCGCGAAATCGTAAAAAGCTATGTTTCGGACGGCGCCTTTACTCGTGCAGTCGGCGTTGCCGTTATATCTCGCTCCCACGGAAAAGAAAGAGTTTTTGTTGCTTCCCGCCTGCCAATCCGCGGCTATCTCTTTAGGGAGCTTGCCTTCCTTTACAAAATGCGCGCCGTTGACATAAACGTTCATCGTTCCGCCCGGCTGTACGGTAACGATTACTTTTTGAAATTCGGTATTGGAATTTCCCCAGCTCGTCGAATCGTTGATCCACGTACCGTCCCAATATTCGCCCGCCACGTCGTGCGCGTTGAGAATAAGATGTCTGGATTCGGCACTGCCCGCGTCTCCTCCGCGCCCTACAAAAGCAAAATAATTATTATCGTTTCCGATACCGAGATAGTGCTGCCATTCTGCCTTAGAATCGGTTTTGATTTCAAAGGCGAGGGTAAACGCGGTGACGTCCGCGAACATGTTCGTGGCCTTATCCTGCGAAACGCAGAATTTTCCGTCGAACTCCACCCCGCCGCCCGCGACGAGCGTCCCCTCGTTTAAGAGCGGCCCCGTACCGCCCTCCAGATACTCGTTGCGGTACTTCATATCATAATTCCCCATACTGTCTTTTCCGAAGTTTCCGGCGTCCTTAAACTCGTAAAGCGCGATCGGAGCCACTTCTTTTGCGGGCGCCTCGTCCGCCCAAGCGGGAACGAACATCGCGGCGCCTAATCCTCCGGCAGCAATCATCGTTGCAAGAGCAAACGACACGGCTGCTTTCTTCAAACCTACCATACATTAACCTCCTCAGAAATGTTTGCAACGGATATGAAAACGCTTTCGTCAACCTCCGTTGCGGTATGAGTATAGCATTTATTTTTTGACATTTCAAGGTGCTTTGTTCAAACAATCCAAACTTATTTAATATAGAATTATATATATTAATGTATTTTTTTGAGAAGGAAGATAAAATTTGTATTTTCGGTATTGAAAAAATTTATTTTCTGTGATATAATTCGGTTATGAAAGAAATACGCTTCAAAGACGTCGGAAACCACGATCTGCAACCGATTTCCTATTATATCAAAAAGTTTACCCCCGATTTTTATATGGGCATGCATTCCCATAGCTATTTTGAAATCATGTACGCCAGCAAAGGTAACTTTAATATGGAAATCTTAAAAAACGGGAATGAAGAAAGCCCCAAAAATATCGAAACGCTCATCGTGCACCAGGGCGAACTGATCTTTTTGGACGCGGCTCTTTTTCACCGCCTGCAAATCAGCGAGGGCGAGGCGGTAATCTACAATCTCGAATTACAGCCGGAAAGCTCCCAATATAGCCCCCCCCCCCGCAATATTTTACCCATCAATTACGGAGTATTGATTGAAAACACCTCTTTGAAAGCGCTGACGACGAGCAAAACGGGTTATACGATCGTGCCCGACCTTTCCGACATCGATTCCGTGTTTCGCGGCGTTATTTCCTCCCTTTTGAAAAACGACATGAATACGGAGGATTGGCTCTGCGTTCGGCTGAATATCTCTCTGTTGTTTATGGAAATCGCCAAAAGCGTCAGGCTGCTCGAACAAAATAACGTGCATTATATAAAAAAGATATGGCTGTATATCAAGCATCATTTCAGCCAAAAAATCACTCTGGACGATATCTCGAGGGAGATCGGATACCATAAAACTTATATCGCTTCCCAATTCAAAAAATACACGGGAAAAACGATCGTTCAGACGATCAACTCCATGCGTATCTCCAAAAGCTTGAGATTGCTGCGCGATACCAGCCACTCCATCTCGGAAATCGGAAAAATGGCGGGATTTCCCTCCTACGCGCAGATGGTGCACGAGTTTAACGTCTCGTTCGGCATGTCGCCCTCCGCTTGCAGGAAAATGTTTTTGGACGACGAGGTTGATCACGACAATCCGAAATATCAATCGATTGCCGTCCGCGTGAACGACGAGGACATGCGGCTCGACAATCAGGAATTCAACAATTCGTTTTATAAGAAAAACATTCAATCGAAAATGAAGGATTTAATCAACTATTAATTACATTATAAAAGCCCCGGGGCGATTGCCTCGGGGCTTTTATTCCGTCTCCCGTTTCTCCGCTTACTCGCCCGAAACGGTTTTCAGCGCCACCTGCGCGTAAATACGGTGCATAAAGTCGTTGGGATGGTTTACGTTATTGGAAAGGGTATCCTGTATCGCTTTGCGCTCCAACAGAAGCTTATGAACCGCCGTGACGTCCGCGGCGGCGACGCCCTGCAGCCGTGCCTCCGCTTCGGCGTAAGCGCGGGGATACTCCGCATGGTAATGAAAGATAGACGACCCCGCCGAAAACGCCGCCAACGGATTGGGTAAAATCGGCGATATCAAAAGAAACTCCGTCTCAGGGCAAACGGCGCGGATTTTGGAAATAACCGACAGCAATCCGTCCCGGAAAACGCACGGACGAACCGTCCCCGCGTCGTTCATGCCGAACGCGAGAATAACGAGATCGGGCTTCTCTTTAATCACGCCCGCCAGATTTTCTTCCTTTTCCGCCCAATCGATCCCCATACCGCTGACCGAACGATTTATATGACGAATCCGCGCGGAAAAGCGAAACTCCAGCTCGTCGAGAAAGGCAAGATTATACGGCTTGCAAAAAGGCGGTTTTCGGACGTCCTTCATTCCGCTGGCTCCCCAGCCGTATGTTATACTGTCGCCGTAGCTTACCGCCGTTACGGGCTTTCCGTCTTTCAATAGTCCCAAAAAGCGGCCGAATTTTTCGCTCTTTATCGGCGTCACATCGTACAGCTTGCTTTCCTCGTGCTCGTACGTCACGGCAAGCTGCCAAGCCCTCATGCCCTCCCTGTCGCAAAAAAGGTCGCAGCTATGATACGCCCCGAGTGCGTCGGCGGAGGCTATATTTTCGTCGTTTTCGGGATCGAATACGGCGTAACGATACTCCTTCCAGGAAAGATACGGGATATTTCCCCCGCGTAAAATTTCCAGCTCGCCGTATTCGTTGACGTCGTAATCCTTTCCTTCACGATAAGTTACGGTAAGATCGGCGCTGCGTACCTCAGCGATACGTTTGATCGGATACGCCAGACGAAACGGGCGGATCTGCCCGAAAACGTCTTCCAATACAAATACGCTTTCGCAATACACCGTGTTTCCCTTCCAAATCGGGATAAGCATTTGCCTGTCCCGTCGCTGCTGCTCCTCCATAAATTCCTCCTCGTCTCCGCATTTTCTTGCTTTCGATTTTCAAAATGCGTTTTACAGCTTTTCATTATTATATCACGAACGGGAATATATGTAAAATTGCGCAACAAATCAATATTTAAATATTTAATATTATATTAATTATTTTCGAATTTTTTTGGCTTTTCAGGTTTTTATGACCGCGTTTTTCTTTTTTGTGTGAAATATATCGAACAATCTCTTAAAAATATTACAGTTGATTTGTCTTTACATATTTACAATAACAGACCGCCGTGATATAATCGCCCTGTAAACAAAGATAAGGAGATATTATAAATGAATAAAGCAATAAAATCGTGGTGTACGTTTATAGCGACAATCTGTCTGTTCTGCGGTGCAAGCGCAGGGCTGAAAAGGCAATCGGCCGACGCGGCAGAATCCTCTCATATCACCGAAACGGCGATCGTAAAAAACAATCTCGCGGGCGCGCCGACGGTTGTTTCCCGTTTAGACGACGCGGAAACGCTCTCTTCCTTGTCCCAAACAAAAATCCCCGCCAATCTGATTATGACCATGAACGGAGACGGAAATATAGTAGGAAAAAGCGGAGAAATTATCGGCAAATTTACGGAATTATATAAAACCTATGTAGAAGCGGTTATGATTCCCGTCGTGGAAGTAAACGAGGAAGCCGCCGCAGATAAGCTTATCGAAATTTGGAACGAGGAAATCGGCGTCATCGATATGGCGGCGATGTCGTCCAGCTCGTCTTTGCTGAAAAAAGTACGCACCGCTCTGCCAAAAATCCGAGGCATTTACGACTGCTCCGACAAGGCGCTCGCCGATGGCCCGAGCTGGTATCAACAGATAAAAAACGCCAATCTTTCCATGGCGAACGTCGTCGTTCTTTCACAGGAACAGGCTACCGTTGAATCGGTGAAATATTTTCAATATCGTCTTAAAACGGTATGGACGGAGCTCGACGCAGATAAAACGGACACCTTTGCCGTACAAAGCATCGTATCCACCGGCGCTTACGGAATTATTTCAAGCGATTTCAAAACGGTTTATGCGGCATACGACGAATATGAAAAGCCCTCGGTCGCGCGGATTTCAGCAAATATCGCTCATAGGGGTTTACCCTATACCATGACCGAAAATACGATCGCGGGCTACAAAGCGGCGGCGGAAGCCGGGGCGACGCATATCGAAGCGGACGCACATCTTACAAAGGATAATCAGGTCGTCATCATGCACGACGCAACCCTCGACCGCACGACAAACGGCACGGGCGCAATCTCAAGCATGACCTTGGACGAGATACAAAAGTACAAGGTTACAAAAAACATGAACAAAGTGGAGCTCGGCGAAGAACCGATACCTACCGCGGAGGAGCTTTTCAGGGAATTTAAGGGAACCGACATCGTAATTGTTTTCGAAATCAAGACGGGAGATACAAATATCTGCGCCGCATTGGAGGAAGCGATTGAAAAATACGATTTTTGGAATCAGATTGTAATTATTTCGTTCAATCTTCCCATTCTGAAAGCCGTGCATGAACAGCTACCCGCAATTCCTACCGCCTCCCTCGCGGGATTTCCCCGCCGAAATTTCGAAAAAAATCTCCCCGCTTACAATCAGCTCAATACCGTCGCCGACGCCTCCATAGGCGATATGGGCGAAGCGGATTATTACGACAGCATAATGAAGGACCGCGGTTTTATGAGTTTCTTTTGGACCTACGGCGTTTCGCAGGACTGCGTCCAGGCCATGTCCAAAGGGATATACGGACTTACCAACAACTCGGCCGACGTGTTCGGAGAGGAACGGGTGGGCAGCCTTTACGGAAAAGAAGGACAGCAGGCAGCAAAGAGCGACCTCAAACGAAACGCCAAAATCACCCTAGTAAAACAAACTTACGAAGGCATAGAAAAAGAAGTTACCGGAACCGTATTTGCCGTAAAGGACTGCGGCGAATATGCGGAAGTTATCGCCTACCTTACGGAAGCGGAAGACCTCCTTTATACTCCGGCTTTCCGCGTAAATTATAAAGACGAAACTGCCTCCGATCGGCAGAGCGATTCCCCTTCAGTTAAGGGCTGCGGGAGCGTTGCATTTGAAGGTACGTTGGGTAAAAGCCTGGGGATACTATTCCTTGCCGCCTCCGGAATTTTTGTCTTGCTTTCGAAACGTAAAAATTATTGAAATGTTACTATTTGAGAAAACGCTTTCAAGCGGCTCGGTTCCATTACTCCGCCAACCTGTGACTCCGCCGCCTCGCGCTTCCTCCGTCCTAACTCGCCCCTTCCTTTATTTATACGGATTTACAAGCAAAAATAAGCTATTATTTATTTTCGATATACCGCACGCTTAACCGATAAACCGTTTCGTGGTTTTGCCCGTAAAATACTACTATAAAAAAGCGCAGTCTTGTTTTGTATAATAAGACTGCGGATAAGAAAAAAGGCAGCGCAGAGTTCTTTTGCCGCCTTTTTTCTTATCCCGTCAGATACGTTTATTTTTTATCCTCAGAGTCGGAATATTCACTATTTTCATCGTTTCCGGCGTGCAGGGCTTCCGCCGTACCCTGCTCTTTTTGCTCCTCCGTTTCTTGGATTTCGTGTTTCCTTTTACCCCGCTTAAAAAACGATTTCATGTACGCGAAGGCTTTTTCTGCCAATCCTGTAACCTTATCGATTATCGGGGCAAAAGGGCTGTCAATTCCCTTATCGCGCAGAATACAGTCGATCACCCCTATGCCCAAAACAAGCACGGAGATCAGCAAAAGCACGAAGAAGGTTACGCCAGCCGCCCACCCGCCGCCGTGCACCGACGCGAGCAAAGCCATAGACAGCAGGGAAACGGAATACGTTTTGACGTCCGATTTATCCTTTTTCCCTTTTACCTTACGCCAAACAAAGTATCCGATTTCCGCGAGCATCAGGACGGCGAGTATCAGGTCGGTTACAAGCCAGCCGACATGCAGAGGCTCTTTCTCCCGTTCGGCAAGCGCCTGCCCGATGGCCTGCTGCGCGTCCTCCACCGCCGCCGTATAGCCCGTGATTTCGCCGACGGAACCGCCGATTGCCGCAAACGAGTCGGCCTTTTCCTTTACCGTCCGCAACAGGGACTGCAATTCCTCAACGGCCGCGCCCGCCTCGACGGCCCGCTTCAGCTCGGAGGCGGCTTTATCCGCTTCCGCTTTGATTGCGCCCAGCTTTTCCGCTCGGGCGGTCAACGAGGAAATCGCGTCCGTCTGCGCGGAGCTGAACAACGCTTTAATTTTCTCGTCCAAAGCCGAATACTCAGCCGACAAGCTTTCGACTGCCGTCACGTTTTCCCAGACAAGCGCCGCGGGATCGGCAGACAACAAAGCGTCATACTTTTCGACAAAATCGTTATACGCCTGCCTTATCGCTTCCTGCTGCTGTTGCTCGATTTCCTCTTTCCGCTCGGAGAGCGCGGCGATTTTATCCGTCTGTTTCGTCGTAAACTGCGCCAAATCGTCCGAGGAAAGGGCCGCGTAGTCCTCCGCCATCCGGATAAGCTCATCCAGCCGTTCAGGCCCTATTCCGCCGGCGTCTGCCTCCAGCAGCTCGCCATACGTTTCGATAAACGCGGTAAATCCTGCAACCGAGTAAATCTCGTACTCGCCGTTGACAAACGTGATAATATAGTTATCGTCGTTATCCGCGCCGACGATTTCGTACTTTCCTGCGACGTGGATATCGGCGGACGTAGAAAGCGCATACAAAAGCGTGTCGCCGTTAAATACAGTTCCTTCGGTTACATGCGCCGTCAGCTCTTTCAAAGCGGCGCCTTCTTTTTCGCGGAAACCGTCGATCGTAACGGTGACGGCCGCAGGCGATACGGTTAGATCGCCGTCCTCAAACGTAATTGCGTAATTATTAGCGGTAAGTCCCGAAAGCTTGATGGCATATTCGCCGCAATTGCCGTATTGCTCATAGGTAAACGTATAAACGAGCGCGCCGCTCAAAACGCTTTCGTCTTCATTGTTTACAAAGCCCGAGTAGATTGCGCCGTTGCCCACGGGCGCCTGCCCGTAAACAATCCCGTGCGCGGCGGCTGTGATCGTAAGCGCCGCCTTTTTGATATGATAGGTCTTTGTACGGGCGTCGGGGAGCAGATACCCTTCCGTCTCTTGGGCAAACGCCGCCGTAAACACAACGCCGTCTGCCGAATAATTTTTCAGTTCCCCACCGCTGACGAGAAGCATGACCTTATTGCCGTCCGCGTCGAGATAGTATGCGGTTATCTCTCCCGAGCGATCGGTTCCGTCGTAAGTGAAGTCATCGGTTGCCCAAACGATTTCGACCTCGCGCGGCCCCTGTTTGATATTTGCCGTAAACGTTGTTTTTTTACCGCCGTAGGTTACCGTATATTCGTGTTCGCCCGCAACAAGCCCGGTTTCTTCGATTTCATATCCGCTCACCGTCTTTGTCGTTCCGTTGGTGTAGGTAACCACAACCGACAGGTACGCACGCAGCTCCGCAACCGAACCGTTGCTGTCGAGCAGAGCATTCGCCGCGTACATGGCGGAAAGGCTTTCGATTTCAACGGCCGCAACGGATACGGTAACGGTTTTCGACTGCCCTCCGTAACGGATTTCGACGGTACATTCCCCAGCCGACAGGGCGCCGTATAATTGATAATCGGTAATTTCGACAGCCGAGGAGCTTCCCGCATACCTGGCGGTAACCGTCAGATAATCGCGCAAGGAATCGATATCGTCGCTTTCGAAAACAGTAGCGCCGTCCAAATTCCAAACCGTTTCCAGCGTTTCCAGCTCGACCTTTGCAATCGTCACTTCGTACAGCGTCCTGAAGCTTCCGCACACGAGATAGAACTGGTTGACCACGTCGCGCTCGGTGCTGGTGATCCAGCCCGATTGTCCGGGCAGGAATTCCAGCGTAAACTCGCCCTCGCTATACCAAAGGCTGTCATACCTGCCGTCGGAATAGTCGAGCCGCGCTTCGCGGATCTTTTTCCCCAGCTCGTCGAGCGTCATGGATGCGTTGCCCGTAAGCGGTTTTCCGCTATAGGGGGTGATGCTTACGGTGCGGTAAAAACCGATCTCGATCGCACCGTGCACGGGCGAGTAAGCCGTAAGGTCGTCGGGGGTGAACGTCCAGTAGTAATACTTTTTACCCTCCGTTACCGTCTGCCCCTCGTCCCAGGCAAGCGTGCCGGACGGCTGGTATTTACCGACAGTACCAAACCATTTGATTTCGGGGAGCGTAAAACTATCGTACACAAGGGTTTTGCACACGACGCTTCCGAGATAAGGCGTGGCGCCGCGCACCAGCAAATTGAGCGTGGCAAGATTATCTTTCTGTTCGCCCGACACGGTCATAGACGTCGTTCCTTTCGCAAATTCCACGCCCTCGTGCCGGTTTTCTATGACGAGGCCGCCGATATCCGCGCCGAACGCATTGACCATTACGGTCAGCGGGTTGATATATTTAGGGAAATCCTCGGTTTCCGCCGAAATCCCTATCTTGCCCGTAACTGCGCCGCACGGATATATGCAGGTGCCGTAAATACCCGTGACGCTGCCGTTTGACTTCGAGACGTACAGCTTTACGGCAAAATCGGACGGTTTATCCCCCGCAAAGTTATCCCAGATTTCGATATGATTTTCAAGAATGACCTCGTAGCTGCCTTCTTCTTCCGCGCCCATAACGCCGCCGCCGAATACGGTCGCGGTATTGCCGGAAATCTCGACGTTGTCGAATACGGCGTCGCCAATGAGATAAATACCGCCGCCCTCCCGCGCGCTATTGCCCGAAATTTTTGCGTTGTATAGATTGAGTTCCGCCCCCTGCGCGTTATCGCCCGCCGGGCTGTAATCCCTGACCAGATAAGTTTTCCAGCCATTCCAATAAATGGCGCCGCCCTGACGGTCGGCTGCGTTCCCCGACCACTCGCCGGAAATACGGAACACGGAATCCTTACTTGCAGACACGTTAGGGGAATATCGTTCCATATCATCGTTTGCGTCCGACATGAAACCCAATCCGCCGCCGAACGCCGACGAATTGCCTATAACGCGCGCGTTTTCACCGATACGGATGCTGCCGAGATCGATGCCGAAGCGCGGAGTGAACGTCGTGATTCCTATTCCGCCGCCCGCTCTCGCCGCGCGGTTGTTCCGGATTGTGCCGCCCGTCATCGTGAAGTCGATCAGATAATAATCGTAATGGTTGTTCCGGCCGTTGATCAGCTCGATACCGCCGCCGACGTTTGTCGTGTCGCCGCCGGTGATGACGCCGCCCGCAGGATAGGCCGTGCCGTATTCCGGGTGCGTTGCCGAGGGATTGCCGTCCCGTATCGTAAAGGCGAACCGCGACATAGGGACATAGGGATCCACCAGTTCCGTCTCTTCCGCCCTGAGAATGACGACGCTGCCCTCTGCCGTTGCTTCCGTCAGGCCTCTGTCAAGGATATGTCCGTTGAGATCGAGCACGAGGCTCTTATCCTTTGTGGACTTTACCCAGAATATCAGCGCCTTTTTGAGACTGAACTGTCCGCCGGGCACAAAGTCGGCGTGGAGCGTCATCGTTACCGTTTTGTCCGTATTTTTCACGAGTGCGTTGACCTGCGCCACGGCCTGCTCCATGTCGTCGTAATAATACTGCGTTCCGTCCCCGCCCGTTACCGTAACCGCGCCGTACAGCACGCCCTCGATTTCGATTTCGCGCGTAACGCCGCCGACGGTGATGAAAATCACATTGCGGCCGGACACAAGTCCGCCGTCGGCAAATTGCACGGTAAAGTCTGCTATCGCTTCGCCGCCGTTATAGGCCGTGCCGTCGTTGTTGACCGCCGTAACGGTAAGCATTTCTTTGAGCGCTTCTTCAGTCGTGGAAACAAATATCTGTTCGCCGAAGTTGACCTTGGCGGAGATGGCTTCCACCTTTACCGGCACGATTTTGACGGGCAGCATATACGTTCCGCGCTCGCCGTAGAGGTCGCTTTTATAAGTAAATATCAGCTGCGTTTTATCCGGGCCGAACGCAAGATCGAAATAGTTTGCTCCGCAGACTTTTTCATATCCGTCCGCAAACACAAGCTTTACGGTGAATTTGTTTTTGAAAGTTGTCGATGTAACGTCGGTGGATGCGTACACCGTGCAGTCGCCCTTCTTTTCTACCGACAGATAAGACGCCGGAACAGGGATAATCGTGTATTCGCCCCACAGTCCTTTATATCCATCTACCTTGCCTTTACTTTCGGTACTGATTTGATATGACGGCTTCAGAAAATACCGATAGGTATATTTTCCGTCCGCCGAGCTTACCAAATCCCCCCACGCGACCGCGCCGGGCGTACTGCCGTCGGAAAGGGTAATCGCAGGGAGACCGTCCGCAGGCGTCCACCCCTCATATACCGTCGCCACGTCAACGTCGAGCGCCGCGTCGAGAATGTTGAATTTGAAACGATAGCCCTCGTTTTCGCTATGCGTATTGTTGCCGTCGTCGGCATAGATCAGCTCGAAATGCTTATTTCCCGTCGGATCGTCCTCGCGGTAGGAAATGCCAGACGTATCGACACGGACGCCCGAAGCGGAATAGCCTACATATTGATAGAAATAGTCCACGGAATATGAGCTACCGGCCAACGCCTGATACGGCAAGGGGTTATCCCGGTACAGCTCGAACGTACCGTTAAAATCGCCGGTAAAGACGATATATCCGTAAGGACATCCCGCGTAGTAATCGCGTTCCCCGTAGTAGGTGAGATACAGGCCGCCCTCGATAACGGGACTGCCCGCCATATACAGCATAGCTTCGGGCGCTCTCAGCGCGTACGCCGAGCCGGACTCGCTGTTTTTGACGATCCGCCCGCCGTACAGATAAATTTTGCCGAGCTCCTTTTCCGTCGGAAGCGGAGTGGTCGTCGTCCAGCTGACAATATTGACCGTCGAGGCAGCATCCTCGTTGCCGTCGATGATTTCGCCGCCGTTCATCGTAAACTTCACGCCCTGCGCGCCATACACGGCGCCGGTTCCGGAGCATTTATACACGATGTTTTCAAACGTAAATTTCTTGGAGAAAAGATTGTCGGCAATACGGCCCCCGTTCATCGTGAACGTGACGTATTCGCCCAAAGCGACGCCGGCGCCGTAAACGTACTGTGTATTATCGTCGTACGCATAATAAAAGCTGTTGCCCGTAATCGCGCCGCCGTTTAAGATAAACGTGCCGCTTACCACCGCAATCCCCGCGCCGTAATACGTCGTCTTATTGCCCCACACGGAACCGCCGTTCATCGTAAACACATAATCATCGGTATAATTTACGTTGATACCGCCGCCGCCCGTTTTTATGGTAGCCCTTCCGTCATCCGTGCTGAAATAGCTGAAACCGCCCGCGATGACGCCGCCCGCAGGGTATGCCTTGTCATAGGCGTGCGCCGCCGACGGGTTGGAATCGGCAAGCGTAAAGTTGCCTTTCGTCACCGAAAACACACGGCCGCCCTGGCCGCTTGAGCTCGATGTCAGGCCGCGGTCTATGATATGCCCGTTGAGGTCGAGCACCAGCTCGTTGTGATTATGCGCGACGACAAAGCCCGCGTCGATGACGCAGCCGTCCTTTCCCGCGATAAAGTCGCGGTTTAAGGTAATCGTAACGATATTTTCCGCATCGAGGGCATTCGCCGCCCCGATTGCCGCGGCAAGCGTATCGTAGCCGCAGGCCTCCCCGCGGCCGGCCTGCACAAATACGGCGGCTTCTTCCACGGACAGGACGAATTCCTTTTCCGCGCCGTAGTACGAGAACACGAGCGTATTTTCGCCCTCGGAGAAACGGGACTGCGCCGCGTCCTTAAAGCGTACGGCAAAGCCCTCATACACCTTTCGCACCGTCGTTTCGCCGTTGTTGACGTAATACAACACGGCATGCTCGCGTACGAAATCGAGCGAGTTGTGCAGATATACGCCCGCGCTGATCTCGACGTCCCGAATGGCAAACGGCACGTCGGTAGGAAGGGCAATATAAACGGAGGAGGAAAGCTCCTTGCCGTCGTATGTATATTTTGCGTAAATGATATTTACGTCGGCGGTATAGAGCGTATTTTCGTCAATAGCGACGGAACCGTACCAAAAAGTTACGCCGTCGGCGAGCGGCCGCGTCGTGCCGTTGTCTAGCGCAAGATATACTTCGATATATTGCAGCGCGTCCTGTACCTTGCCCCCTACTTTCGGCTGATAGCCCGAAAAATCGCCCTTAACGTTCAATTTGCCCTCGGGCAATACGACGTTGATGTCAAACGTATCGGAGAAAGTCTCGTCGCCATATACATACCGCACAACAATCGTCGCCGCGCCGACCTCCGACACGTCGCCCTCAAGCGTGTAATCGCCGATCGGGCTGCCGTTGTTATAGTAGCTTCCGTCGTTGTTCAGCACATAGACGATAAGCTGCTTTTTCAATGCGTTTATATCGCCGCCTTGCGCGATGGTGAGTCCGTCGGGCGCCGTTACTGCTATCGACGCGGGCGCGACCGCCGTCACCGAAAAGCTGACTTCGACGGGTGCGCATAACTCCGAACCGCTCACTGAAAGCGTCACCGTGCCCGGCTGCGCTATATCGCCGCCGGTCACCGTGTAATCCAGCGAGGACAGCGTGCGGCGCTGCGTCTCGCCGCTGTTAAAGGTAACGTCAAACGTGTAACCGAGCTTTCTCACCGCCGCCGCCAACGACTCATAGGGATAAATAACTACCGTTTGGGCGGTATCGACCGGAGTTATGTCCGTTATGGCATACGGAGTCGAGTAGAGGGTAAATCGGCAGTGTCTGAACATATACGACAGATCCACCGCGTTGTCTTTACCGGCCGAAAGCAGCTCATTGCCGTTGACGAGGGTAAATTTCGCTTCTGCCCGCACGCCGTCCTTATACTCCGCTTTCTCCGCCGTATTGATTTTCATTCCGTCCTTATAGGTTACAAATACGGTGATGCAATCGTTGTCCCAGAGCATATTCATCGCTTTGCTCAGAGATTCGTAGCCGTATATCGTATAGTCAGAAAGCTTTACCCATACGGATTCAACATCTGACCCGTCCTCGAAAACGAGGCCGCTCAGTCGCGCTTCCAGCCCTTGCCAGCTGACGAGAGCCGAACTTTCCCCGTAATAAAAGTAGTGCGTTCTGAAGCCCGAAGCCGCAGGGGTTCTCCCGGATCGTAACGCATAATCGCTTATCTCCCTGCTCTTGCCGTCGCTATACAGCGCCGTGACGATGACCGCCTTTGCTATACTCTCTTTCAGCTGTTCGGGAGTCATCGTCGTATAGATCTCAGGCAGACGGTTGTAATCGCAAGCAACGGAAATGCTTACGGGCGCGGCAATCGTCAGCGGCGCCTTAAAGGTGCCCCGCACTTCCATATTTCCCAGGCAAACGGTTAAAGTGCCGTCCGCTTGGGGCGCGCCCTCAAATGCGATCAAAGCGGAAACGTCCTCGCTCGTGCCGTCGTTATAGTAGGCGGTCGCCTTAACCTTGTCTTTCAGCAGCGCGTTCAGTTCCTCTTCCGTCGCCGTATCAAATATCGTGACGGCTTCCGTAAGCTCCGCCTCGATGCGCGCGACGTTCACCGCGGGGATCTGCACCGTGGTTTCGTATGCCGAGCCGATCACCCCGCCCGATTCGTCGCGGAAGCGTACGCGGAGCGTGTTGAAGCCCTCCGCAAGATTTGTTGCGCCATCGACGAAAAAGAGGTTGTAAATCCCTTGATCGGTATCGACCGTACCGCCGCGCGAGCCGTCACTGAGCACATAGTACAACGTAAGATAGGGCTTGATTTGTTCTAAAGTAAAATCGGTACGCACCCGACTTCTGCCGGCCTCGCTGAAAACGGCCTCGATCGTATCTTTTTTGATGCTGTTTACGTACAAACTGATGGTGTCTTTATATTCGCCGTAAACAATATCCACGTCCAGCATACCCGGCTGAACCCCCGACGTACCTGTTTTTGCAATTAAAGTGTAATTATGCAGGCGCACGCGCGAGCCGTCGTTGTAGTTGAGCCACACTTTCAAACCGTCGCCGAACACCTCGGGATAGCTTGCCACGGGCGTGGTCGGATAGACCGCCGTACCGCCCTGCTCAAATTCCACTTCGATGCCTGTAGCAACCACCTGCGTTGCGTTTACCGTCACCGTAGCCGTATAGAGCTTGCCGTACAGCGACGCAGAAACGGTAAAAGCGTTGCTTCCCGCCTGCAACGAGGGCGGCAGGCTCACCGTGTATCGATCCGCCGTCAGCGTTTCGGTTTTTCCGCTCGCCCACATCAACGTCACCGAAAGGTACTCTAAAAGACTTTCGGGCGAAGTGCTGGTAAACAGCTTCGGCAATTCCCCCACCGCCGCCGCAATTTTTTCGACGGCAATCGGTGTTATCCACACCGATTTCGTGTTTGAAGAATATTTGTCCCTGTCGGTCGGCATAAACACCGCATGGTAAAGGGTCGTCTTTTCGGGCGCGTTCGCGTCGGGCGCAAGCCAGTACAGCGTGCCCGAAACGGGATTTCTGTTTTCGTCATACGCCTTTACGAGCGTAATTTCGGGGAAGTCCGCACCCGGATAAAATTCGGATACCGTATAGTCGAAATAGACGTATATGCGCGGCGCGGCAAGATATACCTCTCCGTCGATCGTCACCGTTTCGCCGTCTCTGTATGCGCGGATATTCGTTTCGCTGACCTGCCCGCCCTCGTCGCAGCGCGTAAGCTGGAGCTTCTCGCCCGAGCCTTCGGCCGGCACGACGGTGTTTACGCGAATCTGACCACTGAATTTACCGACAACGATCAAAAGTCTGCCCGGCTCCATATATAAGCTTCCGATGACGATATTGCTGAGGCTGTCGCCGCCGAGCGAATAATCGCCCAGCACCACAGCGCCGCCGTCCCAGTTGTATTCCTTGCCTGCGACGCCGCCGTTGCCCGAAATCGTGCCGCCGACGAGAAACGCGTCGGAGAGGTAATGCTTGACGCCCATACCGGCCTTGTTGACGCCCATACCGTTCCCGGTAATTTCGCCGCCGTACATTTTGAATTTAGCGTGTCCGATATGAAGGCCGCCCGCCGTATTATTCGCTACCGTGCCGCCGTACATCAAAAATTGAACCTTGTCGTTCTGCCGGTTGCCCACATAGACGCCGACAGCGCCCTCGTTGGCCGAAATCGACGCGCCGTCGTACATATTCAGGACTCCCGCCCATACAAACGCCCCGCCGCCGCTGTCGGAAGCGGTGTTGCCGTCCAGGCTGCCTTTCAGCGTAAATATACGGCCTTCGGCGTCGAAATATACGCCGCCGCCTCTTTCCGCGGTATTGTTTACGATTGCGCCGAGTACGTCAAGGCTGCCGCCGTTTACATAGACGCCGCCTCCGTACCATTTACCCTTCGTGCCGTTTGCGGAAATCGTACCGTATGCTCCGACGACGGCCTGGGCGCCGTCCGTCACCTTGATCGCCGCACCGTCGATAGCAAACCCCTCTACCGGCGCACCGTTGTGCTCATATTTGTCCGCCGTGCCGTTGCCGAATATCGTGCCGTTTGTAAGCCGGAAAAAACCGTTTGCCGTCGCATGCACAACCGAATTGTATCGCATACCCGTAATGACGCCGCCTGCGGGCAGCTTCGTATCGGTATGCGCCGCCGATGCGTTACCGTCCGTGACGGTGAGCGACGCTCCTGTGTCCGTAACGGTGACAAAGGGCGACTGTTTCGGCTCGTACCACCTGACGGCGCCGCCGGGATTTTTTATCGGGTCGTACGTCACCTGCAGCTGATCGAGATACAGTACGTGCCCGTTCAGGTCAATCGTCAGCCTTGCGTATGCGGGCACGGTTATGGGGTTTTTCGGATAAACGTCCCGATATAATTTAATCGTGCGGTCTTGGTTCGGCTCAACCGCCGCCAGAGCGGCCGCGTCGAAATCGTCGTACGCCGTAAACGTGCCGTTGGAATTGTCCCATACCTCTACGGGTCTCAATTCGGCGGCAATCACAGTGGAGCCGATATATTCCGTCCCGCTTATTTCGCCCGTATATTCGGCAAGCACCGTGTTATTGCCGACGCAGAATTGCGGTCCGTGCGTCCGGAGCAAGCCGTCCTCTTCAAGCTCGCCGAACTTCAACGCGTATTTGCCCTTGTCTAAAACGACGGTGTGTCCGTCGGTATAGACCAGACTGACGGTGAAATTATCCTCGGCGTCGGCCAGATATACGCCCGCAGAAAGCGCGCCGCCGTTGTATGTAACCTTCAATTCCCTTACGTCGCGGCAGGTAAGCTCTATCGTGCCTTTACGCACGCCGTACAGCTTTTCCGACCGATACATTGTCGGCGTAAACATATAGGAATACGCATGCGTGCCGACGCGATAGGCCGTATCCTCCCAGACAATCGTACCCGCAACCGCTTCGCCCGTATATTCGTCCGTCATAACGGCCGAGAGAGCCGGAAAGTCGTCCGGTTGTTCGGAATAATACGCCCTTTTATCGGGAGTGACCTCCAGCTTTGCCTTGCGGTACAGCACGTATCGGTTGCCGTCCAGCCAGCCCTCGTAACGAGTTTTATCGTACGTACAATCGGCAGGCAAATCGTATCGGGTCTCCCAGGAATCTCCCGATTGTTCGTGGTGCGCATCTACAAGGCGTACCGTGCCGTTCATCTTTCCGCCGTCAAGAAGCTCGTACAAGACGTATTTCGGAGCCTCGTACCGCCCGTTTTCGCGCTCCGCCAGCTGGCGGTAGTCGTACAGTCCCACCGTGCCGGTAAATTCCCCGCGGATATAGAAGGTCGGTTCAAACGCTTCCGCCTGTTCGCTCTCCGCATAAAACCGCGTACTGATATCGGGCTGCATGGCGGCGCGCTTCGCCTCGCCCGGCTGGCGGGACGCATAGCCGCCCGAAGACGAATATATCTCCAGTGCCTTGCGCGGCGCAGGCAGACTCTCATCCGATTCCCGGGGATAAGGTTGGGCATAATCGGGATAATCGGCGGCCTCATAGTCGCCCCATTGATACTTACTCGCGCTGTAATAATTACCGTAAATATACGCGTCGCCCGACAGTACGGTTTTTACGCGCACGGCGTCCACCGCCGTCCACTCGTCGCTGTATATATAGTCGCGGGTTATTGTCATATAGCCTACGGTCGTCTTATCCCAGCAATAGATACCGTTGCCCGTTATGCGCCCGCCGTTCATGAAAAAGGACGCGCCGGACTCGAGATCGGCCGTCAGATTATGTCCCGTCACGATATTATGAAAATAGTTGCCGGTGATTTCGCCGCCGTTCATCGTAAACATCGCGGGAACGCGCACGATTTCGCCGTCTTTGATATATGTACCTTTGACGGCGATCAGCGCCGTTGGATTCATATCTCCGCCGTTCCCTTCGCCGGAGTTTCCCGCAAACGTGCCCCCGTTCATCGTCAGCACGCCTCCCCCGTTGATTTCGATAAAGCCGTAAGCCTGATAGAGTATCGACGGCAGCAAAGGGTCGTTCACATCTTCGTCCGTCCGTATGCGGTACCCGCCTACGATCGCGCCGCCCGAGGGAAGTTTGGTGTACAGCGGCACGCCGATCGCCGTTCTGTCGGCATTGGTATGTATGCGGTCGGGACGGCTGTCGTTCAGCGTCAAGCTACCGTCGATTTCAAACAGCTGTCCGGGATCGCCTTCGTGCTTGACGGGCAACGGAATATTAAAGGTATCTGTTTTCACCCGCTGATTTCTGCGTCGGAATGCGTAGCCGTTCAGATCGAGCGTAATATCCGCACCGGCCGATACCTCCAGCAGCTCGGTAATCATCGTTGCAGCATACAATTTGACAGCGACCGCTTTACCTTCCGTTATCGAAAGTTCGTCCGCCGCACGAAAGGCAGCGGCAAAGTCGGGATACCCCGTTTCTTCCTCTCCCTCCGCCTGTATCGTAACCGGATAGGCGTCTTCAAACAGCCCCTCCGCGGCTGCATTTGCGCCGCCGGAACCGACGGAGCAAAGAAGGGCGGACATAAAAACGAAAAGCATAATGAGTATGGTAAGGGTAATTCTCCTCGATTTTGCCGTGATGCGACAACCGCGCATATATAAACCTCCTCGTGCCTTAAATAAAGCCGTGATATTTCAACTATATTTTATCTTTTCTTTAATAGCATTGGGAAGCAAAAATAGGCCTCTTTATAAAATCCTAACCATTCGTAACCTTTCAAACATTTTACTGCACGATAAAAAACCTATTGTATTTATACGCACTTTTACAGGAGAAATCCAATTAATGAAACTCTGGCTTCCGCTCGTCACAAACGAGGGAAGCTTTAAGGAAATTTATACGCCTGTAGAAGACAAAGGCTGCCCACTTGCATTCCCGCCGCAACGATACGAAAAGTGAAACGGACATTGCCCCTCCAATTTTCGTCGGGTTGCCGCTTACCTTAATAATGAGCGCATATAATGGATGGTATGGTCAACAAACCAGCAAAAGCCGTACCGCTCTGGCACGGGCGTTCATAATATCAAGCAAACGCTTGCGGGGATATATTTCGGTAAAAATTTCGAGCCGCACAAGCCAAAAACACGTAAGAGCGGCACGGGAGACGCCCGCCAAGTAAACGGGCGGCTGCGGGAAAGCAGCCTCTATCCCCGTTCCCCCGATTGCAAGCGGAAAAAGTTCAACGTTTATGCCAAGACGGGAGAAGAATGTGAAAAAGCGCTTAAAGAGATAATAACCGAAAAGAAATCAGAGACAGCAAAACTGAAGAACGCACAGAAAGTCTAAAGCAGATTAGAGACAACAGCCTGAGGTTCTCCTAAATATTTTCGGTACAGTAAACAACGAAATAGGGCTCTGAGAATTACTTCCCAGAGCCCTATTTGATATGTCTATCGGAGCTGAAATTTGGACTCCGGTCGTCAGAGAGAAAGTATGGCCGCACAACCGTCTCTCTCTTTTCATATTATTAATCCTGCTTCTCCTCAAATTTCAGTATTCTGTTTCTACATTTATTTCCGCAATCGCCAGATTCGCGATGTCTTTGACGTGCGGCCGTCGCTCAAGCTCGATTGGTATAAATGCGCGATACTCCAACGCATGGAGACGCAGAATCAAAAAGCCTGCGTCAAGCCTTCCGCCGTTTCGCCCGTATTCGCGTTCCGCCAGATACGGAAACGCACCGGCAGGTTATCGTTTTTGTTCAATAAAGGGGAAAGGGTAAAAGCCGCTCGCTTCTACCCTTTCCCCTTCATCAATCAGTACCGACTTAATCCGCCCCGAGCTTAGTTCCATTCCCAAATAGTTTTTTTCATCTCACAACAACGAAAAAATTTCTTTCAAAGCAGGATATAGCCTCTTATAAATCCCGTACTTTTTATTGTACCTCTCTACTTCTTTCGGGTTCGGACTGATTTCTTCACTCACCCGTACAATCCTATCAGCCGCTTCCTTTACGTCCGCATACTCGCCGCAGCCCACAATCGCCAGCACCGCCGCCCCGTACGCGGGGCCTTGCTCCGTTTCCAAAACGCGTACGGGCAAATTCATGGTGTCCGCGATGATTTGTCGCCACGTTTTGCTTTTCGCGCCTCCCCCGCAAAGGTTGGTGTAACCCGGCGTTATGCCGTTCTCTTTCGCCGCTTCCAAACAATCCCGCAACGCAAAAGCCACGCCTTCCATCACCGCTTTGCTCATCTGTGCTCGCGTCGTCGTGGCTGTCAGCCCGATAAAACAGCCTTTTGCGTTTATGTCGTTGTGCGGGCTTCGCTCGCCCATCAGATACGGCAAAAATATCAAGCCGCTTTCCTCCGCCTGTGTGATTTCTGCTTCGTCCGTTTCATAATCCTTCGAGCTCAAAATTTCTTCCAGCCACCACTTCCGCGCGCTTGCCGCAGATAATATACAGCCCATGAGGTGCCATTTCCCCGTCGCGTGCGCAAACGCATGCAAGGCGTTTCGCGTATCTTCGGCAAACGTATCGCCCGCGATAAATATCGTACCGCTGGTACCTACCGAGATATTACAATCGCCTTGCCTGACCGTTCCCGTCCCGATTGCCGCAGCGGCGTATCTCCCGCGCCCGCCGTCACTACCGCGTTCGCAAGGCCGTATTCGGGTTTTACTTTACCCGTCACCTCGTAGCTTTCGTAAAGCTTCGGCAGCCACGACTCTTTCACCGAACAGAGCTCACACATCTCTTTCGACCACCGCTTGTTTTTTACGTCCAGCAACAGCGTGCCGCTCGCGTCGGAATAATCGGTAGAGAATACGCCCGTCAGCATGTAGGCGAGATAGTCTTTGGGCAGCATGATTTTCGAAATCCGCGCGAAATTCTCGGGTTCGTTCTCTTTTACCCATAAAATTTTAGGCGCGGTAAAACCCGCAAACGCGATGTTCGCCGTCCATGCGGACAGTTTCTCTTTCCCGATTTCTTCGTTGAGATACGCCGTCTGCTTTTCCGTCCTGCCGTCGTTCCAGAGGATACACGGACGGATAACCTTATCTTCTTTATCCAACAGCACAAGCCCGTGCATCTGCCCGCCGAAAGAAATCCCCGCAATCTCCGCTTCGATTCCCTCGCAAAGCGATTTCAAAACGCTTTTGCACGCTTTCAGCCAATCCGCGGGGTTCTGTTCGCTCCAACCCGCTTGGGGATAAGCGATGGGATACGCTGCGCTCCGCTCCCGCAAAATATTGCCCCTGCCGTCCACGAGCAGACCTTTCAGCCCGCTCGTCCCCAAATCGATCCCGATATAGTACCTCATCAGAACGGATTCTCCGTGCCGTACGGCAGACCTGCAGGCTGATTATAGCCCGTTTTCTCTACGCCCAGATATTTGAATATCTCGAACATCTCTTTCCCGAAGTGCCCGAACGCCACCGCGCCGTGATGCGGGAAGCCGTTTTCGATCAGTACGTGGCGATAAAACCTGCCCATTTCCTTAATCGCAAACACTCCGATCCCGCCGAAACTTCTCGTTGCCACGGGCAGCACTTCGCCCTCCGCTACATAGGCGTACAAACGACTGTCCGCCGTGCTCTGCAGACGATAGAAAGTGATGTTGCCCGGCGCGATGTCGCCCTCCAACGTGCCGTTTGTCACTTCTATCGGCAGGCTCCTTGCCATGATCTTCTGATATTTCATCGTCGGGTTACAGAGCTTCTTCGCGCACGTGTTGCCGCAATGGAAGCCCATGAACGTGTCCGTAAACTTGTAATCGAACTTGCCCTCTATGCTCTCTTTATACATATCTTTCGGCACCGTATTGTTGATGTCGAGCAACGTCACCGCATCCTCGCTTACGCACGTACCGATATATTCCGACAAACAGCCGTAGATATCCACTTCGCAGGAAACGGGGATTCCCTTGGCCGTCAACCTCGAATTGACATAGCAAGGAACGAAACCGAATTGCGTCTGAAACGCAGGCCAGCACTTCCCCGCTATCGCTACATACTTCTTTGCACCCTTGTGCGCCTCTATCCAATCCAAAAGCGTCAGTTCGTACTGCGCGAGCTTGGCAAGGATTTCGGGCTTCTTATTCCCCGCGCCGAGCTCTTTTTCCATGTCTGCAATCACGTCGGGGATACGCTTATCTCCCGCATGCTTGTTAAACGCTTCGAACAGATCAAGTTCGCTGTTTTCCTCGATCTCCACGCCTAAATTATACAACTGTTTGATGGGCGCGTTGCAGGCGAGGAAGTTCATGGGACGAGGCCCGAAGGAAATGATTTTTAAGTTTCTCAGTCCGTACACCACCCTTGCGATCGGCAGAAAGCCGTAGATCATCTCCGCGCATTCCTCCGCATCGCCTACGGGAGTTTCGGGTATGTATGCTTTGACGTTCCTAAGTTTCAGATTATATGAAGCGTTAAGCATACCGCAATAAGCGTCGCCGCGATCGCTCGACAGAACGCCGATATTTTCTTCCGCCGCCGCGCAGAACATCACGGGACCATCGAAGTTTTGCGCCAGCATGGTTTCACTGATTTCGGGGCCGAAGTTGCCGAGGTACACGCACAACGCATTGCAGCCCGCACGTTTGATATCCTCCAACGCCGCAAGCATGTGCAGCTCGCTCTCCACGATACACACGGGACACTCGTAAATATCTTCGTTTCCATATTTTGCGGCATACGCCGACACCAACGCTTTACGGCGATTTACCGACAGACTTTCGGGAAAGCAATCCCGCGACACCGCTACAATTCCCACTTTGATTTTGGGTATGTTGTCCATCATTTTTTAATTAACCTCCAAACATCGATTTTTTATTTATAAATAAAATTGAACAATCAACTTTATTAACATATTAATTTAACCTCTTTCAACTGCACTTTAATTTTTTACGAAAAAATTTATAACCCAGCCAGGTCGCTTTTCCTTGCATCTTAAACGGCAGCCAATTTACGATGCTTGTATATGTATGGTATTTCAGATAGTTATACAGCTTCTTATCTCTTCCCTTTATATACTCCCAAAGCGCTTTCAGCTCCGTTTTTCTTCTCTTTACATCGTCTTTCCCTGCCGATGTAAACGTCAACGTCATCACTACCGCAAAGTCGTGCAGCATATACCTTCTCAAGCCCTTGGGGAAAAGCGATATCTCATCATACGAGTACGCTTCTATCAGCTCCTTCATCACCCGGATTTGCTGTAAATACCGCTTCGTGATGTTCTCCGCACTCACCGATTGGTCGTTTCGGCCTATGCAATACCGATACAGCGGGATATTTATATAGCTCAGCTTCTCCATATATGGCAACGGCTTATATGCAAAGATGTTGTCCACATAAAACGTATGCTTCGGCAATACCGTTTTGCTCTCTTTCAGTTTCTCCGTACGATATACCAGCGCATGCATCAGCAATACGGACGAGGTATGAAAACGTTTCACCTCCTCCCACGAAAACCGTTCCTTTTTCGGGAAGTTTTTCCGAAAGCTCCTTTCATACCTATCCCCTGTATTCACCTTTTCATACACGAAATCGGCGATATATACATCGGGCAAATTCCGCTCCTCTCTATCGCGCTTTATCCTGTCCAACAGCGTTTTCAGGGCCTTCTTATCCAACCAATCGTCCGAATCCACGACCTTATAGTACAAACCCGACGCGAGTTCCAGGCCCTTGTTCACGCCCGAGCCGTGTCCGCCGTTTTCTTTATGCACGGCTTTGACGATGTCGGGATAACTCCGCTCGTACCTATCCGCTATGATTCCCGTATTGTCCGTAGAACCGTCGTCTATCAGGATAATTTCGCAGTCGTTTCCCGCGCTCAACAAGCTCTCCACACACCTTGACAGATATTCCTCCGAATTATAACATGGTACCGCAAACGTTATCAGCTTCATTTTTAACCTTTTTCCGTTTTATTTACTAAATAGCCCTTAAAAATCGGGAAGAAAATTGTTATAAACATTCTTCTATAAAAATCGCACTTTTGTCTTTTATTTTTTTAACTTTCTCTTTGTTTTTTCTTCAGCGATCCGTTTCTTTTCCGCTATTTTCGTCTGATATTTTTCTTCTTCCAGCTCAAAATCCAAGCCCTTTTTTAAGCATTTTGCTTTAAGTTCTTCCTTCCTTGTCTCTTCTGCGATTCGGTACGACTCTTCTTCCTCCATACGAAGTTTTTCTTCGGGCGGGATCCAATCTATACCCGCGGCAATCGCCGCCGCTTTTTGACGCTCTAAAATTTTTTCTCTGTCTGATTTCAAATATTTTTCTACGACAAAGAAAATCATTATTACGGCACAAATCGCATAAGCGACCGTTTCTATCCAAATATAACTGATTGTATTGGCTGCTTCCAGGGCCCCTCCTTTGGAAATAGCGTTAAAGATACCTGTTGCAATCGGCGTGGAGGCTGCCATTAGGGAACTATAAATCGACATTGTAAGTCCATCGCAGCGATAACCGTTTTTTGCCTCGATATGATCGAGAACGTCGGCAATTAAGGCAAGTATCATATAACAGGCGGGTGCAGAGCCAAAACTTTTTAACGCGACGCCTATCCCCACGCCGTAAATATTATCGGGAAAAATACCGGCGAGTATGCCGCCGCCCGCCGCTATTAAACAGCCTATCAAACATACGATCCGTTTACTGAATTTTGCAGATAAGCTCCAAATAAAAGCCATAGCGATTGCCATGGGAACGGCTCCTAAAACGTTGATAATCGTCATAGCGCCGGAACCGTCGTTTCCCCCTATTGCCGTTCCGGAAAAATGATCCGAACAAAAATAAGTGATGGATAAGTTTTTGAATGCGCCCGATACCTGAAATAAAAGATAAAATATAATAATGAGCCACCAATATTTTTCTGTTGCCACTGCTTTAAGCTGCCGTTTGACGGAAATTTTGTTGTTCGTCGATTCTAAACCGCTATTCATCGATTCTTCCGTTACTCTTTCGCGGCAAAAATAATACTGCAACAGCGTAATTACAAAGGTAAAAATTCCGATTGCGATAAAAGCTATCATCCAAGCCGTTTTATTAGGCGTTTTCCAGCCGCCGAGAAAATAGGATATAATCAAGGGAAAAACCATACCGCCTGCGCCCATAACGCCAACGGAAGCAAAGTTTGTAAAAGAAGCAAGAAGGCTGCGTTGATTACTGTTGCGCGTGGATACGGGTATAAGCGTACTGTTTGCCGTATTATATAACGGGTAACATACAGAATAATACAGATTATAAGCGATCGCGGTGAGCGCCATGGTTAAAACGGGGGAATCTGTTCCGTTCCCCATCGGTACGATAAACATAAAGATACAGGAAACCCCAAGCAATACGCTGCTGAGCAATATCCATGGCCTTGCTTTTCCCGCTTTTGTACGCGTTCTTTCGATAATCTGTCCCGCCACTAAATTTCCGACAACTATCAAAGCGGTGGAAAGAAGCGGCAATAATGTCAAAAAAGTTGTAATGTTAGAGGGAAGTCCTCCATTCGTTTTATAGTTTACGAATAAAACGTCCGTCCAATATCTATTTAAGAAACTTGTAAAAATCCCACTGGCCAGAAGAGCGCCAAACGGACCTAAAAAATATCCGAACAACATTTCTCTAAACTTTACGTTTGCAGATTTAATCTTTGTAGATAAAACCGGATTATCAAAAATACTATTCTTTTTCGAGCTCGTATTCTCCATAATATACTCCATTAAATTGTAGTCGTTAACACTCAAAAAGCAAGACGGCGTTTCACCGTCATGGGGGAAAAATAATACACTATACGCCTTTTCGCTTATAAAAACTTCTTTCCCCTTTTATAAACGAAACTCTCCCTCTTAGTTATAAAGAGGATAATAGAAATCAGCTGTGGCCTCGCCTCTGTTTTTATACGCATTTTTTTATAAACATTGTTTTAATTTTTTGTTTATCCGCCTTACCTGACGAAGTAAACGGAATTTCTTTTAATCGGACTATCCTTGCCGGCATTTCTTGTTTACTTAAAACCTCGCGCAGTTTTACAAATATTTCATCTATCTCCGTCCCTTCCGCCGTCACAATCGCTGCGGCGGGAATTTCCCCGACAGCCTCGTCATGAATCCCGACCACCGCGGCATCGATAACGAAGGGGAGACTTTTTATCTTTCCTTCAATAATCGCCGGCGAAAGGTTATTTCCGTTACGAATGATAATATCTTTCTTCCATTGATATGTAAATAACCTTCTTCGTCGAGGCATCCCAAATCCCCTGTTGCAAAAAAGCCGTCCCCGTCCGTGCCATCCTCCGTTTCATCAAGATAACCGTTCATAAAAGCGGGACTTTTTACATGAATTTCCCCCGAAACTCCGGGCGAAAGTTCTCGACCATCGTCATCGACAATTTTTAGTTTATTCATAGAATATATTTTTCCGACACTGTTTGCACGCCTTTGTACGGGGTCTCTATAATCGGCGCAGCTGATGCCGATACATTCGCTCATACCGTAAACGGGAATCAGATTCATGCCCAGCCTTGCTTCAATTTCGCAAAATTCTTTTACGCTTAACGGCGCGCCGCCTATTAAACCGCAGCGCAGAGAAGCTATATCGTATTTCTCCGCTATTTTAACCATAGAAAGATACAGCGAGGGAACTCCGTTCATCCTTGTTATACGATATTTTTCGATCGCAGACAAAAATGCCTCGGTTTCAGTGCCGGACGGAATAAAAATACTATGTTGCGTTACGAGCGCCGTAATAATCTGAGCCAGCGCAAATACGTGGTGAAACGGTAAAACCGCCATGCTGATATCATGTCTGCGATAATCTCCTATATCCCGCGTGTCATAAGAATTGTTAATAAATGCATACTGACTTATTAAAACGGCTTTATTCGTTCCCGTAGAACCGGAAGTGAAAATGACAATCGTACTTTTCGAGCTGTCACGTATGGGAGAAAACAGCAATTCCTGTTGTCGCGCGTATCGCTTCGGGACATCGGTTAAAATCAGTTTTACCTCCACCTTATTCTTTTCCAAAGTTTTCAGCGGATTTTCATGAACGTCTATCATGACCGCAACCGCGCCTAATATCTGAACCGCAAAAAATTTTATTACCGTATAAATATTTCTCTCTGCGGGAATTGCGACAAAATCCCCTGCTTTTATCCCTTGACCAAATAAAGTATTTGCCAAATTTTCAACTGTAAATTTTAACTCTTTCGCCGAATAACTTATCTCCTCGTTAAAAAGCACTGTTTCATCGGGAGAAAGCTGCGCATATTCCGTAAGAAATTCATAAATCGTCTTTTTACTTGGTATCATAATATTCCCCTCAAAATTGAAAATACTGGAAACCGCTGACGTCCGTTTTTGAAAGAATTGCAAGCCAACAGAATCCTATCGTACATATCCCGAAAAAAAACATTGCCGTATTTTTATCGGAAACAATACCTTCTCCCATCAGGGCGCAGGATTTTTCTCCGCTCTCTTCCGTTAATCCCGGCAAAAAAAGCATAACCGCAAAACAAAGAATTAAATAGATAACGCCCTCCGCATTCATTCCGAGCTGCTCAAAGGTTGCCGTCCAATACGCCTCGCCGAATCCGACCGCCGTAAACAGATTTTCGAACGCCTGCCCGATTTCCACGATGCTTTGCGCACGGAACAAAACGGAAGAAAGAGAAAACAAACACAGCATGATTCCCCGACGTATGTATAACAAAGCTTCCGACTGCAGATTTATGCGCATTTTTTTTAACAGCTTTATACACGGTTGCTTTAATAACGTTTCGAGACAAATGATTACGCCCGCAACGCCGCCCCACAATACGTATGTCCAATTTGCCCCGTGCCATAGTCCGCAAAGCAAAAAGACGATCATCGTATTGAGCAGCTTCCGCGCCAATCCCTTTCTGTTTCCGCCCAGCGGAATATACACATATCGTGTAAACCATTGATTGAGCGTGATATGCCAACGTCGGAAAAACTCCGTATAACTTGCAGATATTAAAGGCTTGTCGAAATTTTTTGTAAGCTTTACGCCCATTAATCTCGCAGTCCCTAAAGCAATTTCAGAATATCCTGCAAAATCATTATACATTTGAATTAGAAACAAGCCGGAAGCAAAAAAAATCGCAAGAGAATTACTCGTTCCCAAACGGGCGTACACCGTATCGACATACAAGCCGCAAAAATCCGCGATCACACATTTACGAAAAAAGCCGGAAAGAAGAAATCTAAATCCTGCCCTGATATTATCAAAATCGAATCGACGTTCCTCTTTTAACTGCGGAAGTAAATCTTCAGAGCGTTCGATAGGCCCGGCTACAAGCTGCGGAAAATAGGACACATAAAGCGCAAAATACCCGAGGTGCCGTTCCGCCTTTACCGTTCCGCGATATACGTCGATAACATACGACAGCGTCTGAAACGTATAAAAAGAGATCCCGACAGGAAGCAAAATATTCAACGTCGTCGTTGAGAAATTTAAGCCGAATACAGTTAAAAGCGCCGTGACGCTGCCGATAATGAAATTGATATATTTGAAAAATATTAATATTCCCAAACAAATCAAAAGCGTTACGACAAGAAAAAAACGCTTTAATTTTCCGCTTTGCGTTTTTTCTATCAAAATCCCGAAGCCGTACGCCGTTATCGTTGTCGTTAAAATGAGTAAAATAAGTTTTACGTTCCAGCTCATATAAAAAAAATATGAGGCAAGCAAAAGTAAAACCCAACGGAATTTATGGGGAATCAGCCAATAAAGCAATACTACGACAAAAAGGAAAATCAGAAAGCCAAGCGAATTGAAATTCATTTTTCTTTGTCCCCTTTCCTTGTGTAATTTACTAAAAGGAGCAGAAAAAACACGAGACAGACAAGCGCGCACTCCGTTAAGGAAGCCCCCATGATAAGCGCATACGTAAGTCCGCCTATTACGCAAGACATGCTGATCCATATTCCGATTCCGTTACCCATTTTTTTGAAACAGGAAAAAAGGCATAAAAAAAACATGCATGAAAACAGAATAATTAATATCGGCGAATTTAATATATAACTGTCCTGCATAAAATCCCCCCCGCTCAGACAGCCCCGACAGCTTGAAAAGACATCGGGAGAGGAAGCCGCCTAAACACCGTATGTAAAACGCGACAACTTATTCTCGATTACTTTTCTAAATTCAGTTTATAGTAAATGCGCAAAAATCACACTTGCCCTTTCCTTCATACGTAAAATACAGCGCCGAAATTCCGTCTTCTCCGTTCCAGTTTCCGCAAAAATTTTTGCAACTTTTTTTTGCCAAAACGGGAATAGTACATACGGGAATCCCGCCTTCTTTCGTGCGAACAATAAACCTTCCCCGCGCGTTTCCTCTTATGGATACCGTAATTCGTTTAACATCTTTCAAATCGAAATATTTGAAGCCCGCCGTAGCTCCGTTGCAGAAATTAGAAATGTATTGATCGGGATTATTTTCTCTATCCTTTCCCGTCTGAGTGAAATAGGGATGCACTCCTTTACAAGCCTTAAAAATACTGCCGTGAAAATATGTGCCGTTTTTCGAGTAAAGATTACAGGCGATCCGAGTCTCATAAGTTCCCTTCCCTTTGAGCGCTCCGCCGTTCAGTCCGCAACTTGTCGTTTCTACCTGCTTAATCGAGCCGTCTTCTTCGATTATAATTTCTTCCGCGCACGCCTGCCGGGAAAAGCAGGAACGGTTTGTATGACGATGATAAAATATGTAATACTTTCCGTCTGCCTCTAAAATACTGCCGTGCGTATTACCGATATAATTGGAGGCCGTGCGGGTACTTTTATGATTTCCCAATCCGATATCGCCGTTACTGACAATCGTACCGCCGAATTTCCATTCACCGTCGGGCGCATTGCTCGTCGCATAGCACAGCTCATGGCCGAGCAGGGAGGAATAAATAAAATAATATCTGTTTTTTATCCTTCTGATCGACGACGCTTCAAAAAAAGCATGCTCGCCCAATTCGCTGTTTCTGCTTCCCGTAACTGTGAGCTTTGGCGGTTTTATCGGCGTTTTCATATCCTTCGGATCGAGCTCCACCACCGCCCCGCCCTTGATTTTCTTTTTCGATACCCCTAAGACGGGGAAAAACATTGCCGAGCCGTAATACAGCCATACGCGCCCGTTTTCTACATATACGGCAGGATCGAACGGAAGATATTCTTTGCTCCAAGGATAAAGATCGACCTCTCCGTGATACCGGAACGGACCTGTCGGCGAAGGGGAAACGGCTACGCGAATCGCCCAGCTCTTTCGGGTAATCCCGGGTGCGAAAGCATAATAGAGATAAAATTGTCCGTCGGGGCCCTGACACACATCGGGCGCATACATATTTCCTCTCTTTTCCGGGTCCTGTTTTTTACTCCAGATAATGCCCTCATACCTCCAATCAGACAAATCCTTTTTAGGTGCGGACCAACAAACGTAATCGTTCTCACAAAAATTATTGGCGTTGAATCTATCGTGCGATCCGTACAAATATACTCTGTCCCCGAATACGTGCGGTTCTCCGTCCGGAATATATTCCCAATTTGGAAGGAATGGATTAAATGCCTGATTTTTCATACAAAACTCCTTTATTCGCCGAAATCAATATCTCCGTGTTCATAAATATAATTAAGATATTTCTGCATGGCCTCTTTATGACACGTTCTGCCGACAACTATTTCCTGACCGCTTTTTAAGGTAACTTTGTCTCTCGAAAAATTGACGACTTTTTTACAATTTATGATGAAGCTTTTATGCACACGAATAAAATAACTCCCGTTTAGCCGTTCCTCGATCTCGTTCATGGTCGTGTGCAAAATATAAGAATCGTTTTCGACTCTATGTATAATTTGCGTATTTCGAAGGCTCTCGATATATTCAATATCGTTGATCGCTATAGTCGTAATTCCGTTCTTATCTTTTATTTTCAGTACGTCAGCCGCCTCGGTAGCCGTTAACTTAATTTTAATATAACGGTTTAATACGCCGGTAATATCGTCTAAAAACTTGTCCTTTCTGACAAATCCAAACGGATGTACGGCAAACGAATCGAAAACCCTGTTCAAATTGCTCGAAACAAAAATAAAATCCGGAACGCGTCCCTGCATATAAGTAATCATTTGCTTGGCCATTACAATGCCGTCCACTTCGGGCATATTAATATCCAAAAAAACCAAATCGACAGGATTACTCTTCAAATAAGAAACACATTTTTTTGCCGACTTAAATGATTTTAGAGAAATATTACCCCCCCCCCGCTTCAAAAAAATTTTTTCGACGCATCCGGAAATTATTTGAAGCGCGGTTTCTTCATCGTCGCAAATGCATATTTTGAATGTTTTTTGCATAATCTCCCCCCCCTTACATATTCAAAAGAGCTTCGGCTATAAATTTGCCTTCGGCTATTCGGTAATGGAAAAAGCCGTTATATCTCATTACGATTTGCTTTACGATCTTTGTTCCGTAACCGTGATTGACTTTATCGCTTTTGCTCGTTTCAAGAGTTTCTTTCAAGTCCTCCTGAACCTTATCGGTAGGATTGTCAACGCGGAAATAGAACTGTCCGTTATATACGCGGATCAATACGTTTACCTCCGCTCCTTTTCCCGCCGAACAATTTTCCAAAGCATTATCTATGAGGTTTCCGACCAATCCGCACAGATCGATCGCATGAATATTAAGCTTATGCGGCACGAGAATTTCCGTATTTAACCTGATGCCATACCCGTAGGCTTTTGCCTTTTCCAAATTGACTATGGCATTGATGTCGGCGTTGCCGCAATCGACGTAATCGCAAAGAACCCTTCCAAAAGTCTCCGAAAAAGATTCCACATACTCCTTCAGCAAATCATAGTCACCTGATTCTATCAAGCTTTTCATGTAGCCATATTGATTTTTAATATCATGTCTGATTTCGCGCAATTCAACAAGATTAATTTCGGAAAGACGCATCATTTCCATATCCGTTTCACGTTTTTTCGCTTCCAGCTGCAGTTCAAGCAGATTGTATTGTTCCTTACATAGAAAATACGTCAATATGTAGATACAAATATTTACAAAATAAATGACGATGAACAACACTACTATAAATATTTTTATATCGTATTTTATATTCTGAATATGCCATATGGCAATTTTGTGCGCATGAACGAGTACGGCCACAATCGCGACTGTTGAAACGGCTACATTAATGACGATCGATTTTATAGAAAGCTCGTATTTGAGAACGAACATATATCTAATCAAAACGGCAAACGCAAGAGAGAGAATATTGCATACGGTCTCTATCACATTTGCATTGACGAACGCCGCGGTTCCTTCGTTTCCAAAATTTTGAATAAAATTTATGGGATGGCCGATTTCCATAACGGTAACCACAGTGGAAATCGTAAGTAATGTAAACAGCAATTTATGCTTCCAATCATATCGACAAAATGCCAATGAAAAAATCGTTACGCTGATAATGACAGAAAGCGAAAAATTACTCCCGCGCAAAAAACTCAGCCATGACCACGAAAGCAACAAAAAAACTACGTCCAGGACGATCATTATCATAAGGAGCGTAATTCCTAAAATAACGTCCTTCAGTATTCTTTTCCAAAGTACTTTTGTTTTCTCTTTTGCCGAAGCGAGAATAATGACGGTACAGGCCGATGCAACGATTAATTGCATCAAAGAGTAAATTTGCGTTACAATCGAAATGCTTTCTTTAACATTTTCCCACATAGTTGCTTTGCCCTCTTATCCTTTTCGCTACCATTATAAAAGATAAGAGGACAAATTGCAATCTTTTTTATACGAACTGTAATATTATTGTGCCGAACTACAAAACATCCTATATCGGCGGCTCTTACCTATATTTGTCTTTATCGTCTATATCCTTCTTTTTCCGGGGGGGGAATCTTTATCGGCAAGTCCGAAGCCCGAAGCATCGACATTTTTCCCCTCGCCCGTCTGAGGCACACCCTCATCTCCTTGCGCAAAACGGGAAACGAGGCGTCCGGCAATATACAATGCGACAGCGGCAAAACCGACGACGGCAAAAATAATTTCAAAGGAAAGAAGCGTCGCCTGCCACCAGGGCATTCCCGAAGAAAGTTCATCATTCATAGCGATGCTGTAATTACAAACGCTATAAAGCATTCTGTGTGCGGAATCGCGCATCCTTGAACAGAACGTCGCGCTCGATTTATAGTTGTCAAGCTCATAAAGATAATCGGGATTTCGCAAAAATTGATCCGTTCCCAGCATCACTCCGTCCATATACGTCATAAACTGAGCTCCGTTGGAAGAAGCCATATCCGTAATGTTAAAGCCGTCGAAATTCCATTCGCCGTGAAGGACGTTAAAAAGCATATTGGGGCAGGCGCCGGCCCATTCGCAGCCGATACGGCTGAACGCAGTCATAACGGCGTGAGCATTCCCTCTTTGTACCGCAGTTTTTTCATTGCTTGCATTCAAGGCATATTCAAACGGAACGAGCATGATTTCCCGCGCTTCCTGTTCGTTCAGCCAGATGCTTATTCCCGCGCGATCGGTATCCTGATCGTTAAAAGCAAAGTGTTTAACATGTGCGATAACGCCCTTGCTCTGTATTCCCTTTACCTCGTAGGCCGCACACACGCCGGAAAGGAAGCCGTCCTCCGAAAAGTACTCGGCTGAACGGCCGCCGAACGGAACGCGATGAATATTTACGCCGGGCGCATAAATGCCCGTATGTCCGGAGGCAATTACGTCTTCGGCAAAATATTCCCCGATTTTTTCAAGCAGCTCGTTATTATAGCTCGAAGCCCAAATTCCTTCGCAGGGGAACGAGTTTTTTGTTACGCTGGTCGTATCGCCCGTAGGGCCGTCCGCCTCCACCGTCAGAGGCTTCGATATAGAGTCGATCTGATTGGTGAGATAGTTGCCTGTAAGTAAATTCGCCATATCGTCGAAGGACATCTGATCGAGCAGCCTATCCCAATCTTCGTCATTATACTCTTTTCCGTAAAGGTCGGAAAGTTTCAGACCGTTCTTCGCGCCGAAGGTCGGCATCTGCGCGTATTCGTCTTCGGTAATTCCCTTATTGCTCGAAAGGTCCTTCTGCATTTTTTCCGTCGCTACGGAAAGGAGAACTTTTTCCGTGGGAAACGTTCCCGTCCAGTCGTTGCGCGACACATATGTTACGTCGTTATCTCCGCTGCCGTCATAAAGATTTACATCGGCAAAATCAAATTGATTGGTAATCTGCTCTCCCGTATAAATCGACGTCGCATAAGTCGTTTTATCATAAGCAGAATTGTGCCACGCAACATCGACAAATTCGGAAGCTCCGTCTTTATCCATTCTGCCGTCGGTATTTTGCGTTGTATATCCCTTTTTGGCAAGAATATTGTTCACCGCATCATGAGCATTTTTTGCTACGGTAAGATAATAATCGCCTTCGTCCAAAATATACGTTTTTGCCGTATCGGAATCATATGACTTAAAGCTGTATTTTTCTACCGTAATGGAAACGGGTTCGCTTTCATGCGGCGCCAGAGGCTTTGTCTTGGCATACCCCGCAAGTTCTACGGAAGCTTTTTCTACCCCGCCCTGAATATAAGGCTTCTGCAAATATACCTGGACAACTTCTTTGCCCGTATAGGTATCTCCGTCATTCGTTACGGTAACATTTACGGTATAGGTGTCGTTGCCGTTATCGGTTACAGAAAAATCGGAATAAGAAAATTGCGTATAGGAAAGACCGTAGCCGAACGGATAAGCGACGTCTGATTTATAATCGTAATCGCCTGCCTCACCTGTTCCCATGACATAATCTTCATACCTGGTTTCATAATAGCGATATCCGACATAAATACCTTCCGCATAAACCGCATATTTCCGCTGACTTTCATTGAGCTCCAAAGAAGCCGCATTGGTATATGTACCGGAAAACCAACCGTCATTCGCCATCCAGCTTGCCATTGCCGGGGAAGAAAAATTATCGTTAAGATAGGTATCGGACAATCTTCCTGAAGGAATAATCTCTCCCTTTAAGAGTTTCCCGATTGCTCCCATGCCGGATTTTCCGACGTTTCCAACCCAAAGGCAGGCATCTACATCGATTCCCTGTTCTTCACAAAACTGCGCATTATCCAAAAAATCACATTGAAACTGCGATGAAGTATTTAAGAGAACGATAATTTTTTTCACTTTCCCCGCCTTTTTCAAAGCGGTTATTTCTTTCAAAACGCTCAGCTCTTCGTTCGTTAAAGACAGATAACTCCCGTCGTGACCGTCGCTTTCCGTGGTCGAGATATCCTTTCCTTCGCCGCTGCTGCGCGAAACGGTAAAAATCGCCGTATTATACTCCGAAAAAGAAGTCTTTTCCGCATCCGAATATCTGTCCCAAGGAATTTCACGCGCCTTAAAAAGCGTTTTTCCTCCGGACAGCGTTTCCTTTCTGCCGTACACTTTCCCTTCTCTGCGGCTCGTTTCAGCGCCTACCCCCGTCGTATAAAAATCCCACAACGTTTGATTTATGGAAAAGCCCTCGTCCTCTAACGCCTCTTTTAACGTTTTATATGTAGATGAGTCCGCTCCTCCGGAACCGGAAGCCGTATAATTAAAGTTGGTTGATCCCATAAAGAAGCAGCTTAATTTTTCATTTCCTTGAAGCGGAAGCGCCTCCTCATTTTTCAAAAGAACCGCGCCCTCGCCCTCGATTTCCACACCGAGATTTTCAAGATTCTTCGCGAGTTCCTCAACATCGATATCCGTCTCCCGTTTATTTAACCCCAACTGGGAGTTAATAACGCCGGCATAGGTGCCGGTAACCGTATATGCCACATAAAAAACGATAAACAGAAGAACGAAAGTTGTACTTAAAACTTCCCAAAGTTTTATTTTTTTAAGGATCGATAAAAACTTCTTCATAAATTCTCCTCCTATTTCGCCTTTTTGGGCAGCGTAACGTTAAATATTGTTTCCCTCGTAAAAATAAGCGCCAAAAGTTCAAATACCCAACCTAAAAGCCCGAAAACAGCTCCGCATAAAAAATCGGCCGTAAAAGAATTGCCATCGATGGAAACAAGCACATTGGTAATATAGTTAGCCTGAGAAGTGAGACTTATGAGAAAAGCATAAAAGAGAAGGCACAACGAAATAAACTTGATTTCTTTGAAATCGGCAAGAAGCGCGACGGCACAAACGATACAGCCGGCAATATAAACAGCTATGGCTTCTTTGGAAATCACGCCGAACTGCAAATTATAACCCTTTTGATAAAATGTCAGTCCGAGTATCGCAAATACAAAGGCGGGAAGAGTAAAATAATATCCTATCTTTCTGCTTTTGAAAAAATGTACTATAAAATTTAATATCTGTTCCATATAGTATCCTATTATTACAAAAGGCGGTTGGCATACAACCGCCTAACTCGATCTTATGCCGCAATGTTATCCGTATACGGCTCCCATGTAAGCGTTGCGTTCGTGTTTACATAAATGCAATCGATCATGGGCGCTTTCGCATCGACAGTACCCGCGCTGCCCAGTTTGATATTGTTCGTCACTTCAATACGAACGATATTTGTTCCTTTATACAGATGAACCTCGCCCGAAATAAAATGATTGGTAAAAGGCCTTCTCTGCCCGGATCCATAACCGTCGGTGAATTCCGTTTCAAGAACGATGTCGTCAAACTCAAAATACTGTACCTTGGCTTCGTCGTCGATATCAACGCCCTGCAGGCGGTTCGACACCGAAAATTCCGTATCCGAAAGCGTTATACTGTAATAAGCGCAGGAAAGGCGAAGCATTAATTGCGCATCGGTAACCTCCGTATCGCTTTCTATTACAAATTCGAGATAAAACCCGGGGACAAAGTTATTGCCGATGCTATAACCGTTACTACAGTTCGCTTTCATATCCGATTCTTTTTCAATCAATTTCAAGCCGGAAGTCTCATTGGAATAACCATGTCCGATTTTTTCACCCAGCGAATTTGCAGTATCGTCTCCGATAAGGCCGGTAAGCTGCGTATATTCGGCCTCAAAGGTGTACTGATTAAACCACTTTGCATAAATGCGCTGCTCGCCGTCGTATTTTTTGGTAAAGCTGAATTCCGTGACACCCTCAGCCTCCGCGTACCAACCGATAAAGGCTTTACCGTTTATCTCAGGATCAGCGGCGGGTCTCTTAATACGATTCCCCGTATTATAAGTCGTACTTAAATAAACCCTGTCTGTACCATCGTTCCAATAGAAGACAGCTCGGGTATCACCTTCCCCGTCGGATTCATCCCCGCCCGGATCGGTCCCGTCTCCTATGGATTCACTACATTCGTCGCAAACGCCGTCTCCGTCGCTATCGACGTGTTTATGCGTCTGTGGATCATCTCCGCAACCGACTAACACAAAGAAAAATATGGTAAGTAAAAATACACTGAGTATCCTTAACCAGCCTGATTGTGTCCGTTTTACCATAATAAATAATCACTCCTCCATTCGCTCCTTGTATCCGGGGATGCCGCAAGATTTGCAGCATCCCCTACACAAGTCTAATCAATCACAAAGTTAGTTGTTGTGTTTTTCCTTCTTTTTTCTCATAATAACCATACCCGCCGCGGTTATGATAACGAGTACGCCGGCAAGCGCCGCATAGCTTGAAACGGAAGAACCACATCCGCCGCTCTCGCCGTTTCCGTTGTTGTTCTTTTGAAGCGCCGCGTCAATCATATCCTGCACTTGATCCTGCGTCACATAAGTAGGGGGTATAGGTTCGGTAGAATCGCCGGCGACGACAATCGTAAACTTAATCGCAAATTCATCGGCTGAAGATCCGCTGCTGCCGCCGCTCTCACTGCCGCCACCGCCGGGGAAGCCACCGCCGGGTGCGCCGCCAGGGCCGCCGCCTGAGGAAGGAGCCGTCGCCTTGATATTGACAAGGATTTCAAAAGTTCCCGCTTCCTTAGGAGCGCCCGTAATGGTACCGTCCGCATTGAGCGTGAGTCCCTCAGGCAGCTTGGATTCCGTATTGAATTCAATTTTTTCGTATTTTACATTATCCACTTTTACGACGTCGGAGACGATGGCCGCAAATATTTCGGTATCACCGACCTTCAAAGCCGTAAGGTCATCACCGTCTGCATCAAACTTAAATGCAGCTTCCACTTTAAGTGCAAAAGTTGACGACTTTTTCACATAGGAATCGATCAGATAGTTGATCGTTACATTAAAGTCTCCCACTTCTTTCGGTTTTCCGCTTATTTCCCCCGTCTGGGCATCAATTTTCAGTCCTTCGGGAAGCCCCGTGGCGGAATAGATACAAGCGGACGGCATATCGGTATTTGTACCCAGCACTTCGTCCGAAATCGAAACGTCTTTCGTATAGCTGACGCCTTCGGTCGTCGTACCTGCCGTGAGTACGGGAGTATAGTTTGCAAATCCGTTGAATTGGATTGAACGATCCGCGTCTGCCACAAGAACGGACGTCGCAACAGTTCTTACATAATAATATTGAAGATTGCTGAAATAAGCCTGCCCTTCCGCAGCGGTTATAGAATTATTAGCCGCAGGATAAGTCATGGTTACCACGCCGCCCTTTTTACCGTTTGCGTCCTGAGGATTTTCGGACGGAGTTGCAGCAGGGCCGCCATTGTTGGAGAAGGTACCGTTATTGTTTTCCTCTCGGCCGTCGATAAGAACGCCGCCGCTTCCGCCTCCGGCATTCGTAATTTTAGTTCCTTTCTTTCCTGTAACGGTACCGTCGGTATCTTCTGTCATCCATACGCCCGAACAGAATTCGCTTACGCCAAGATGAAGAATCGTATTGTTTCCGGCCCGAATCATCATATCCGGATCAGTCGTGGTATAAGAAGAAATGTATGCGTCCGTTTCAAGGAAACCGTCCCATCCCCATTCTCCTTTAATGAGGCCCGTCATAAGCCCGTAATTGTTGGAACAAGTTTGCCCGCAAACACGCGCCATAGAAGACATGGAGGCCTTAGAACCGCCTTCCTGCATCGCCATCTGGAATACCTTCAAAATATTGCGAAGGCTCTGTTCGTCCGACCAAACAGAATTTACCATAGTGCCGCGGTTCGTCTCCTGATCATTAAAAGCAAGGTGCTTTACATAGCAGATGATACCTACGTCCTGAGCCCCTCTGGTAACGGCCGCGGCAATATAGCCGCCATGAATACCGTCCTGAGAGTAATATTCGTTGTTGCGTCCGGAAAAAGGAGTACGGTGATTATCCATACCGGAACCATGCCATCCCTGACAACCGGAAAGGATACAGAGATTTGCGAACATTCTGCCTTGCTTATATGCAAGCTCGGAGTTCCAAGTCGCAGAAACGGTCGTATTGCATGTCCACTGGAAAGTGCTCTTATAATTGGTCGGCGTATCCTCGTTTCTGTCTCTGTCATTCTTTCCGATCGATTTAATTGCGGGAACGCCGCCGCAATCCTCTATAAGGGAACACATTTCAGACCAGGTAAGTTCATTCATTAAGAGATTCCACCACTCCTCGCCCGTCTTGGTCTCTCCCTTGATTGTATAACGAGTAGCGTCATTTTTAACTCCCGCCATATCCGCATAAGTAAGGCCGTTATCCTGTTCCTGCGTCCAGCCTTTCATTTTTTCAGCGAGATCTTTGTCGGAAATATACCACTTATCCCCTTCTTTGTCTCTATAATACTTGCCGTCGCCATCTTTATTGGTGATATGATAATCTCCGTAGTAGGCAATCGAATCGAACGCCGCTTGTTTAATCCACAAGTCCTCGTTCTGTTTTACTCTGGGAAGAGGAGCCGTCAACGTAGCAGCCTTCACCTGCTCGGCCGTATAGTAAGCCGTCTTTTCCGCCTCGCTCATAGCCGTCCGATCCAGGTTATCCTTCACCGTATTGGCAGCCATACTCGCACGGGATATCAGGCTTTGTTCTCTGCCGCCGGCTTCCATCATGTCTGCGGTACGCATGCCCTGATCATATACCGCATACTCGCCGTCTTTCAAATCGGAATAGTGCGTGGTTTCGGAAAAAGCATTTCCAACCGCGTTAAGAGAAAAGTCGTCGGCCTTTTGAAGTACTGTATCGGAAAGAGTAAATTTGTACTCGTCGTACATATCCGTCTCATCCGTCACGTCAGTCGCCATATCAAAATGCGACTCCGCCATGGCCCGAATGGTATATTCGCCGTTTTCAAGTTCATAACATCCCTTTCCGCCGTCGGCAGCCGTATTCCAGGTTGCCATATCCTGCGTATTGAATTCAACGACGACGGTTTGTGTCTTTCCGGGCTTGAGAATATCTGTCTTCGCATATCCCACAAGCGTTACAAATGATTTTTCAGCGCTCACTCCCGCTGTATAGGGTACGGTAACGTAAACCTGAACGGCCTTTTTACCCGCCGTATCGCCTGTGTTCTCCACCGTTACGGGAACATACAGTTTATCATATTCCGCCGCAACGCCTTCCGAATTTTCAAACTTGGATTTATCCGGCTTCGCCCCCAACAAATTCTTCAAACCGGCATCCGTATAAACGCCGCCGTTTATATTGAAAGAGAACGTCGTGTAAGAAAGTCCGTACCCCATCGGATATGTAACCGCGTCTTCCCACCATTTCTGCGCGGCGGCTCTTTCCTGATCCGTCTCTGCGGCATTATATCTTTCATAATAGTATGTCTCGTAATATTTATATCCAAGGTATATTCCTTCATCGTAGTCAACGATGTTAAGGTTGGTATCGTCGGGCGACGAAGTGACTTCCTTTCCGGTCGCGATAGAGATCCACTTACCGCTTTCGTCTTTCGTAAGAGCCGCCGTATAAGCGCCCGTCCCGTATTTTGTGTTCGTCATCTGGGTATTGGTGCCGAAGTTATACCAAGTAGGGTCTGCCGTAAAGTCCGCATACCATTCGTCCACACAGCCGCCGGAAGGATTTATCTCTCCCGCCACCATTCTGCCGAAAGCGATACAGCCCGTTTCGCCGGGACGGCCGATCCAAATGATTCCCGAAATGTCGTCGTCGTTTTCATATTCTTCCATTTCCATAGGAGAAGAACTGTTGATAACGATAAACACTTTTTTGAAGCCCTGAGACTTAACATAATCCAGAAGTTCTTCTTCATCGTTGGAAAGCATCATTCCGTGTTTGTAATAATTCCCTTCCGCGTCTTTATATAAAGCGTTATGATCTGCTCCGTTTTCGTCGATATCCTCGGTTATCAGGGCATTATCGCCGCCTTCCGACCCCCCCCTCTCGAAAATACAACAAATGCAGCTTCGTTATATTGTTTGCAGGAATTTTTTACCTCGCCCGTAAAATTCAAAGGCTCGGTATGCTTGCTCGTTGAACAGCTATAACCGCTCGCCGTCTCATAGAAATTTTTAAGTACGGGATTCACCCTGAAACCTGCGTCAGACAAACCGCTCATGACATTATTTTCCGCAACGCTTGCGGCGGCGCCGTGCCCAACGGTTTCGGCGCCCATAACGTTTAATGCGCCGCCTCCGAATACGCTTACACTTTCACGACCGTTTAACGGAAGCGCTGTATTTCCGTTAGAATCCAGGCGATTTTTCAGAAGTGTAATTCCCTCCCCCGCAATTTCAACATTCAACTCTCCCGCTGCCTCCTGAGCCTGTTCGAGTGAAGTGTAATCGGTGTAGAGCTTATTGTTGCTCGCACCGGTCGCGGCAGATACAGACAGCATTGTGGAATAGCCCGCCGTGAACGCGACAGACAAGGCCAACAGCCCCGCAGTGGCGACTTTCGCAGCTGTCTGCTTCTTCTTTGCCTTTGCCATTAAAGTTCCTCCTTGAAATATAAATTCCTCTCTTATTGAGGTATATTCATATTTTACAGGCATTGAACGGCATTTTCAAGGGGTTTGCGAACAACGACAGTTTAATCGTGCCAAATTTATTTTTCCCCGATTTTACCGATACGAACGGCAACAATAAAATGACAAACGCATATTTTCAAATTTTTACCGCCGTAAAATAAAAACGGCATTTGAAAAATTTTCAAATGCCGTCATGCAAAAAAAATTTCTGCAAATAAATTTTATAGAACTCTATTCAAGTCCTCAATCAATAACCTCGTTCTTATTTTAGCGCCCTCATCGTTTAAATGATAGTCTGTATCAAAAAAGAAACGGCCGGGAAACATATAGCTTTCAACTTGAGAGATAACCTCATATCCACGCGCAGACAACGCCTCTCTATATGCAGCTTCAAAAGTCAGCCATTCGAGCGTTTCCCAATCCTCAAGCGCTACTCCGTTTCTGTTAAACGGAGCAAAGGAAAAATATATCTTTGCCCCTCTTTCCCGGACAGCGTCGTACTTATCGCAAAGCGCTGCGATAGACGTATCGTTGACAAGGGAAAGATCAAAGCGATACTCTCCGTCGGAAAAGGACTTGTCTATTCCTTCAAACGGACGTTTCCCTATATAGTCGCCAAACCGATTATACATAGGAGGAAGCATTTCATACGCGGTTTCCGGCAACTCATCCCGAGCCGTATTATAGTTTTCGAATGCGGCAAACATTCCGTTCGTCGAGGAAAAATCCGCATGGACAAGTAAATCGTAATTTCCCTCCACCGTGATAAAAATACGCGGCTCGGCGTCAGCCAAAGCCATCAACTGATAAGGGCTTCCCTCCTCCGGCGCATGGATAAAAACGTCTCCTGCTTTAATATAATTCGTGATAATATCGAACTGATAAGCGGCATTAATTCCCCCGATTACCCCGAGATTCAATACCTGATAGTCGGGAAAGGCCTGTGAAATCATTTCGCTGACCAGTCCGTAAGACATACTGCACCCGCCGAAAAATAATAGTCTGTCTCTTTCCGATTCGCTCGTTGCCATAAGACGGTCGATATTCTCGGCAAATTGAGAATTTGACGCATCTCGATAGCGCGGCGCTCTCACGGCGTTTATGTGCCACGTCTTTATGCAGGTATTTCCGAAAGACATATCGTTTATCGAATTTATGCTATCGAAAAAATAAATTTCCTCCGCCTGAAACCCTCCGTAAAAAGCGCTTTCCTCTATCGTTTGGAGGGTTTCGGGAAGAATGAGCGTATGGATTTTTATTCCTCGCGCAAAACGTCTTCCTATCGCAACAACCTTTTTTCCCTCAATCATCCTCGGAATTACAAGTTCGTCAAGTTCTTTTTCGCCAAGATATTGCGTAAGAACTACCCCGTTCTTCTGTACCTGATAAGAAAAATTTTGTACTGCGGTTTGCTTTTTCCATTCCGCGTAGAGCGTGAGGCACTCCCTTTTTTCCAGCGAAACACGGCTGCCGAGCCCGACATGTTCTCCGCTTCCGTCTCTTTCCGTGTTCCAGCCCGTCAAAATATGGTCTTCTCTATACATTATATCGGTGCCGAGCTGCGTATTCGTTCTTCCGCTGTCGTTTAAGACGCAGCCGACCAAAAAATAACTTTCTTCTCTCCCGTCGTAAAAATGCCCGCCGTTTGCCTGGTATAAAATCGACGCCTGCATAACGGCAACGCTCACGCCGACACGTTCCGAATAACGCACGTTATGGAGCGTTAATTTAGTATTCTCCAATGTCTTTTTTACCGAATAATCCCGATAACTGCACCCCGAAAAATCCGTTCCGTCCCGAAAATGCAGTACAACGGTAATATCATTTCCGACATCCGTCGTGACCGTTTTCTGCGAAAATACACACAAAACATTATCTATAAAATTTACCGTTACTTTTTTCTCTTCAGGTATCGCTCCTCCGCCACAGGCGCCGCACAACAAAAGTATCGTAAAAAGCACTCCGCAGACAGCATATTTTTTAATACGTTTTATAGCGTCCCACATAATGCCCCCAGAAATAGTTATTGTGATAAATTCCGAGCGAAGTATACGGCACATAAATATAACAATCTCGTCGCGTTCCGTTCAAAAGTCCGTAGCCGACGCCGAGCTTTTCCGGATCGGCCTGCATTAATTTAATTGTTCGCAGAGAGGTGCAATCTGAAAACAAATTATCGGGAAGCGAGGTAATGTTCTCCTGGATCGTTACACTCTCTACGGCCTTATTGCCGGAAAAAGTTTCTGCCGCAAGCGATAAAACCGGTCTTTCGTTATAGACGCCGGGAATGGTCAAATGCTTTTTTCCTTTCCCTTCTGCATTTAGCGCCACAATTTTATATCCGCTCCCTTCTTTCTCATATTCGAAATAAACGGCGTCCGAGTTATCCGCTCCCCCTACGTTTTCCGGTGGCGGAATTTCGGGCTTTTCAGGAAATGGAGTATTGTTAGGAGTAGTACTCCCGAATAAATTTTTCAGATTATTCAAAAGCGTTAAAGTATGCACGATCATGCCGCTTTCATTCAAATGGACATTCGAATCATAAAACCATTCCGCCTCGTATAAAGACGAATACGGACTTCCTAAAAGCGAAAACTTAAATTCCGAACGGAAAAAATCACAAAACGGATCGATAGCCTCAAAATCGGAAACAGCCGCTTCATTCACAGGACAAAATACATTTCCGCACCTTTTTCTTTTAACGTTTCGTAATAGTTATTCACATAATCCGAAAATTCCGCTCCGATAAGTGAAGCCTCAAAGGAAATAGGATTATTGGAATCATATCTTCCGTCCATTTTATTATAAGCGCGTTCAACATTCTTCATGTCACAGTTTTCGTCAAATGCGCCCCTGGTATATAGATTTCCCGAATCAGCATATCCTCCTTTGCGGATATACGTATATTTTTCGGCTACAAACGAGGCAAAAGTTCCCGCCATAGTTCCCGCGACTCCGTCTAGAGAAAATAAAAGCGAAAAATCACTGTCCGCAGCATACCAAAAATCCTTTGCCGAAAAATACAGGCTCAGCGATTGCGCGTTTATTTCAGGCATAAAAAGAACGATATCGTCTTTTTTAATATATTTTTCCGATAAATCGAGCATTGCCCGGGTACCGATGGCGCCATATAATCCGAAATTGCAAACGGCATATTCGAATCCATCGGCTTCAAGTTCTTCTTGCAGCAATGCGGAATCGACCCCAAATGCGACGGCAGAATTTCCAACGATAACAATTTTCGGTCCCTCCACCGTTTTCAGCTTTTTCCACATCGGTGCAAGAGCACCGTAATAAGTATCTCCAAAACGAGAAGCCGAGAAGCCAATTGCACACAAAATTACGGCAGGCAAAAGAAACAGAGCCCCCATCCACACGGCGGCCACAACTTGAAAAATACGACTTCGCTTCATCTCTTTTCTTCCTAAAAATTTTTAATAGGGACTAAATAAAAACTTTTGAAAAATCTGATATTTATCACAATATTCTCTGTTATAAAAATAACTTATTCGCCATTTAGAAAACATTCCTCGTTTTATAAAGCCGCTCTTTCGGTTAATTATATTCGATTTTTCCCCTCCAATATTTGAAAACTTTAAAGATTCCTTTTCTGAAATGCCCAACTTTAATTTTCGGGATATCTTGTATAATTGAACCTAATAAGAGAATTTTTAATTATCGATAATTTAGCACAAAATAGAAACAATTTCAAGATTCTATTTACAAACAGCTCTCTTGTGAGTACCAATTACATATTTTATTTTTATAGGCGAAAAATCCAATAATATTTAACTTATTTAGAAGAATAAAAAATAATTGGAATTAATTTTATTTACTGCTTGTTTCAGGCTTTACAACTTCTATTTCTGTCGTACTTCATTTTTGGTATCAGCGTTAATAACTGCTTTTTAGAAACTTGAATATCCGAATATTTTTCAAGTCAAAAAGTGGTCTTCCTGCCTGTTTCTGCTGTTATCAATGGGCAACAATAAATCTTATACAAGTTTCGTCGCCGCTTCGCGGTCGTATTTATATCTACCCGATAGCTAATTTAATCTCATTGCATTCATGTTTTCTTCCACTGTTTTTTTTCACACAGTTTCATTTTATGTCCGAAATTTTAACCGTAAAAAGCTTACTATCATATGAAATAGAAAGCATGTCTCATAAAATTAAAGAGCGTGCATCAATCTATGTCGATTCAAAAAGATTTACCTGATAGAAAAGTATCCCCAAGATTCAAAGCCGAATTAATCAAATCATTAAAGAATCTGTACTTAATAAATATAGGTAAGTTAAAGAAATACATATAGATAGAAACACAATTACGCGCGCGGCAATATATGGCATTCTGCCGGACGTGTCAATTTTAATAAAACTTGCTGACTTCCGCAAAATTTCAGTAACTTATTTATTATATGCGTGTTTTTTATCGCATTGTTTAATAAATAACAAACACCTTGCTGTACGTATCAAGGGATTTCGTCAAACGACAAAGAATGGTAAATTACGCTCCTGCACCCCCCCATATCGAAAAAGCGATTACCGACTCGGTTATAACCCTCGCTATGAAATTGGCGCTTCAAAGCTTAAAATAACAAATAGAACGGGAAATGTCTTTTCCGTCAAAGTCACCATAGATACTTTCGAGGGTGCGCATAATAACTATTATACCGAGATACTACTATTTATCATAACTCCGTCTTCCGTTCATCTCGATAACTATACCCATATCGACTTTATAAAATGAAAATGCCGCAATTTGTCTTTTCGACAAATTGCGGCATTTTTGTCAAAGGACTACAAAAAAGATTTTTTTGCAATTTTTAGTAGGTAACGAACTCTCACAGTCTTTTTATTTTTAGTATTAAATCATCTTGAAATCTCTTTATGAGCCATGCAAATTATAACCAGACGGCTTTGTAATATAGAATGTTAATAGACAAAGAGGTTCGGAAATGGTTCTTTTCCTTTTTTCGGTTTCTATTTTCAAATTTTTTTGATTTTAGTGTCTATACAAAAGAAGAAAAATAAATTGCTGAACCCCTCTATTTTTAAGGAATAAAAGAAAACACCTATTGCTGTCTAAGCCGCGTGGGTTCGGACCTTAATAGATGTTTCAGTCACTTTTTTAAGTGACCGTGTTCCAGCAGGTCATAGGTATTTCGAATCGTTTCAAGAAAATCTTTTTCTACTCTTGTCAATTCGTTTTCTGTTTTTGCTTTATATTTGTCATATTCCCTTTGCGCAATCCTCATCGCTTCTTCATGCGCGACCGTTCCAGAGCCAACCAACTGCGGTTTCTTTCTATATATTATAAAATCTTCAAGTTCTTCTACCCAATCTTTCATATACATCGGCGTATGTTCCATCGCTTTTGCTTCCGCTATATCCAAATACGCCGAAACCATCAAATTTAAGTTAACAACTTCGTTTTCCGTTAAATAGTTTTTTGCCACAACAACTTCGCTTTTCTGCGGTTGAGTCCCCTTAAATGCCTGTAAGCCCATAAAAGGCATTTCCGCATTCGCTCGTTTCGCAATCAACTCCGCTGCGGTACTATTTGTATTGGCAAAAAGTAATTTATTTTGCATCACTTTAAAAAACTCTATGGCCGTTTCCGATTTTGCGTCATAATCTATACTTGTGGCAAATAATTCCAATACTTGACGGTAAAAAACTTTTTCACTTGCGCGTATATCCCGAATACGGTTTAAAAGTTCGCGAAAATAAGCCCCTCCGCCCCCTTCTTTCAAAAGCTCGTCGTTCATCGCAAAACCTTTGCGCATATATTCTTTGAGGATTTGCGTAGCCCATTTTCTGAACTGTATACCTCGATGCGATTTTACTCTATACCCCACTGCCAGAATTGCATCAAGATTATAATGTTGCGTCGGTCTTTGCCGACTAAATTCGGAATTTCCGAATTTAGTCATTACTTCACTTTCCTCTAATTCTCCTTCAGAAAAAATATTTTTTAAATGTTCATTTACCGTCGATTTCGATTTTTGAAACAATTCCGCCATTTGCTCTTGCGTAAGCCAAACAGTCTCTTCATCAAAAACAACTTCTACTTGGGTTTTTCCGTCTTCGGTCTGATAAATTAGTATCTGTCCACCCACCTTTGAATTTGGCTTCATAGCTTTCTCCTGCAAACCTATTTATTATTTATATTATACCAAAATTTTCTTTTAACCGCAATCATATTAACTGTTGGAAATATCTTTATTTTCACTTTTCAAGCGTCTGTACCACTTCCAAGCCGCCGATAAAGATCACTCTAATTTGCTCTTTCGCTTCCACGATTACTGCCTCTAAAAGTTGACGGATGAGCTGGTTGTCATAAGTGAGCGGATGATTCTTCAGTCCATCGAGTATCGTATAGAGTTTTTCCAACCGGCTTGCAGCGGTTTTTCTTTTTTGCTGGATATCCGCGAATTGCTCAAGTTGTTGCAGCAGATTATTTTTTTCTTTTGCAAGCTCCTGCGCTTTTGCTTCATCAAACGTTTCTACCGTATTAGCGGATATCGCATTGATCATTCCTTTCAGTTCTGCATCGATCTCCGCAATTCGGATTTGTATGTCCAGGCTCTTATCCTCGGTGTCTTCTGTTCCCAAGCCCATGCCGATATGCAGTTTCAGCGTTTTCAGTACGTCCACATTCTCTTGTGCCGTTTTCATGATCGCGGTCATGATCGCTTCTTCCAACACGCTTTCTTCTATTGTGGGAGAATTATGGCAGTATTTCTTTCCGTAATCGAGTCGGTTAATACACCGCCACACGACTCGTTTCTTTCCGCTCGCCGTCCAGGTACATCTTCTGTACGGCGTTTTGCATTCCCCGCAGACGAGTAACTCTGTCAGAGCATATTTGCTCGAATACCTGCCCTGCTCTGTTTTCGTTCCCACCTGTTTGACTTTCCGTTTTCCCGCCCGCCTTGCAAGCTCTTCCTGTACCCGTCCGAATGTTTCCGCGTCTATAATCGCGGGATGATTATTCTCTACGTAATACTTAGGGCGTTCCCCGTTATTCACCTTGATTTTTTTCGTCAGGCAATCTACCGTATATTTTTTATTGATGATGACATCGCCTTTATACCGCTCGTTGGACAGGATCGAGCGGATAGTGGAAATATTCCATTTTTCTTTTCTCGCAGGAGATAAGATTTTCATCTCTTCCAAACGTTGGGCGATCAGGAGGATACTATCTCCCGCAAGAAATCTGTCATAAATAAACTTTACCACTTCCGCCTGCTCTGCGTCTATCACGGGTTGTCCATCTTCGCCTTTCTTGTAGCCGAGAAAATATTTATAATGAAACGCCGCTTTCCCTTGTTTTGCGCTTTGAGCTTTTCCCCACTTCACGTTGGCGCTGATATTCTCCGATTCGCTTTGCGCGATGCATCCATAGATAGTGATATAGAATTCTGCGCCGGGCTGGGTACTATGAATTCCTTGCTCCTCGAAGAACACGTCCACGCCGAGTTCTTTGAGCATGCGCGTGTATTTTAGGCAGTCCATCGTGTTCCGTGCAAACCGGGATATGGATTTGACGATGATCATGTCTACTTTCCCGCGTTTGCATAGTTTTATCATGTCATTGAATCCGTCGCGTTTTTTGACGCTGGTTCCCGTGATGCCCTTATCCGCATAAATGCCTGCTAATTTCCAATCGGGATTGCTATTGATTTTTTCCGTATATGCCTGCTTTTGTACTTCATAACTGTTGAGTTGTTCTTCTTGTTCTGTGGATACCCGACAATACGCAACCACGCGGAGCTGATGCGTCCTTGTCGTCGTCTTTTGTATGTTATTTGCTGGGGCAATAATTCGTATTTTTTTCGGACCCTGAACCGTTGCGGTTGCTTCCATGGTTATCCCTCCTTTGTTATTTCCTGATCGTTCATCAGTACTATCCCCACCGAGCCGTCTATATAGAGATTCAGCTCTTTGACGGTCTTATCAAACAGTTCTGCAGGAAAAGTTTCCGTTGGCGAAGCTTCCTTGAATCGATCTTTCAGTCGCTGCGTTTTACACACCTCGTCATTCAGTTCTATGTAACGAAGCGATGCGTATTTTAGCAGCTTTTTTTGCAATTCTTCTTTATCAATATTGATGCTATCGTATATTCGCGCAATTTCGTTATCGAGTATCCGCAGTTCTCCGCTTGGTTCACGCTCCGTTTCTATGGGAACCTGAAGCTTGTCGGGGTTGACCATCACTTCGTTTAATAATTCGGTTATATCTTGAACCAATTCTGTATCCTCTTTGAGGATTAAAGTTTCGCAGGTTTGGCTTTGGCATCTCCATTTGACTTTGTTCTTGAAACGATGGTCAAATTTACGACACATTTTGTTGTGGCAGTTCGGACATCTAACGGGTACGTTAAGTTGAAAAATTTCCGCCTTTCTGTCTATATTTTTTTGCGTGTTCTTTGCGTCCTTTAATACTTGCGCTCTCTTATAGGTTTCTTCCTGAATGATGTTCGGGTAAGCGTCTTTTCCCAAATATCGTTCATCCTCGAGTATTCGTTTCAGCCGCGCTTTATTCCACTTGGTAACTCCCGTCCTGTATTCGATTTTCTTTTCGTTCAGTTCTTCCGCTATTTTCAGTAATGACTTTCCGATAAGATATTCTTGGAATATCTCCGTTACCATAACGCTTTCTTGGGGATGGAGGACGAGTTCCCCCTCTATATACATATAACCATAAGGTACATTTCTGTTTTTCATATAACTTTGCACCTGCCTTTTTCATTGATTTCCTGTGTCAATTCTAATCCACCGAGAAGGTGAAATATTATCTTCGTACTATCGTCGACGATGATTTTTTGGACGATTTGTTCAAAAAGTTCCTCGTCAAATCGACTGCTCGGCTGGTATTCTTCTATGATTTCCTTGAGTTCTTTCAGTCCTTCCATGATAGGATCTTCATCTTCTGACAGCTTTTTCCTTCGCTCACTCCGAAGTTCACAGAGCTTGTTTTCTATTTCTGAGGTTTGCGCCGAATATTCGGAGGAGTCTAATACTCTGCTCGTATGTAGCCGAGAAACGATCAGATTCTTCGCCGCGAGATCCGCGATCTCTTTGTCGAGCTGGCGTACCCGTTCTTGGTTTTGACTGGTTCGCTCCTGTAACTGCTCCAAGGAATTGAGCAGAGAACCGATGATTCGATCCTGATAATATTTAAGTTTATAAAGCATATCCGTGAAGGTTTCGTAGACCATATCCTCCCGTACTCTTCGGCTTTGGCAGGTTGAAGCCCCAGAAGCTGTTTTTGAGCACCACCAATATATTTTATTATTTAGACTCTGCTTTCGAAAAGTTCTACCACATTCAGGACAACGCAACTTTCCTGATAATAGATGAATAGTTCTTAAGAATGGTTGATTTTGTTTTAATTTTAGAAAAACTTGCACTTTTTCAAAAATTTTCTGATCTATAATAGGAAGCTGACTGTTTTCCACATAATACTGGGGTTTGTTTCCTTTATTTCTGATTTTTCTATATGGTAATGTATCAGTGGTGTATTTCTTTTGCAGTAGAGCGTCGCCCTTATATCTTTCATTTGTCAAGATATATTTAATAGTGTTTTTATACCATTTTGTATTTCCAAATCGTCTTGGTACATTTTCTGTATTTAATAAATCGGCAATCGGCTGTGTCCCCATTCCTTGAAGATACAGATTAAAAATACGTCGAATGATTTTCGCTTCCTTTTCATTGATGACCATTTCTCCATTCACTAAGTCATATCCATAGGCAGGATTAGAACAAATATATGTTCCCGCTTCCATGCGCTTTTGGAAACTCCAACGTAAATTCCCCGATATGGCTTCGCTTTCTTTCTGCGCAGCCAAACCGGGGAATGTCACGATCATCTCCATATTCAGTTTTTCACTGTCTATACCCTGTTCTTCGAAATATACGCTTACGCCGAGTTCTTTCATTGTACGCAGCACGGCGATCAGCTCCTCTGTGTTTCGCGCAAAGCGGGATACCGACTTGGTGATGATCCGATCAATCTTCCCGGTTTTGCAATCCCGCAGAAGACGGTTCAGTTCCCTCCGCTTCGATATCTCCGTGCCCGTAATCCCTTCGTCCGCATAGATGTCAATCAGCTTATACTCGGGATGGTCTTTCACATATTCGCTGTAATACTGGACCTGTGCAGCAAAGGAATGCAATTGTTCTTCCGATTTACTCGAAACGCGGGCATACGCCGCCAATCGGATTTTTTCCGCTTTTTCCCGCGAGAGCGGGGTGATGTCTATAACGTTCATCTTTTTTCCCCGCTTCAATATGCCTGCGTCATACCCATAGCTTTACTTCCGCTTTCTTTCAGGAGCATTTCTGTAATTTCCTGCATACTTCCTATCTCTATCTTATCCGTATCCAAATCTTCCTGCTCAAAGTACATTCCTACGCCCATTTCTTTTAGGGTATGGGTCGCTTCGAGCAGGTCTTTATAATTACGTGTAAAACCGGCTACTGATGCGGTGATAATACGGTCGACTCTTCTGTTTTCGCAGTCCCGCAACAGCCGTGTCCATTCTTTCCGTTTGCTCAACGCAAGCCTTTTTTCGCCTTCGTCCCAATAGAAGTCTACGGAGTCATATTCGGGATGGTTCTCTACGTATTCCTCATATTGCTTTTTAAACGCTGAGGCGTGCGAAGGCGCAGAAGACTTGCTTGCCAGGTATGCTGCCAGACGGATTTTTTTCGTCTTTGCCAAAGGTGTTGGATGGGGTTTCTTAGGGTTCATAGGATTCTCCTTTCAAGGGTTTGCCTTGCTGTTTTTTGCCGTTCGGCAACACAAACAATACCACACGAGTTCGAGACAGTCTACTGTTTTTTGGTATATTTTGCAAACTAAATATATATTTTTTCCGCCTTGTAATAAACGGCGCTGATCCGTATGATCTTCTTGCATTCTTCCTCTGTAATCAGCTGCATTTTCAATAGCATACGCAGCATATTCACGCTGTAACAGAACGCGGCGTTGTTTTGATCCTGCTTTTCGTTCATTTTAATCACCATGCCGTGCGGTTACGGCACAAATAGGGATGAAAAATACAGCCGCATATTTTATATTTTTCACACTAATAGCTCCTCCAAATACTTGATTCCGAAACTCACAACGATGGCCCGATCTATGGCGACCATCATCAGCTTGTCCAATTGCCCTACATATTCCGTAAGCCGCGTTTTGTCGATCGTTCTGACCTGTTTTCCAGCAGAACGATCGAATCCGTTTCTAATCCCTCTGTAAAGATGTTGACGTGCGTTGGCAAATGTGTTTTATCTACTTTACTCGTGATTGCCGCAATGATTGTCGTCGGGCTGTATTTATTCCCCGTATCGTTTTGTAAAATCAATACGGGCCGTACACCGTCTTGTTCGCTTCCCACTACGGGGCTTAGATCCGCATAATATATTTCTCCGCGTTTAATTTCCATATGTTTCCTCGTTAAGTAAAGAAGCGGTCGTCTGTTTTTGGGCAAACGACCGCCTTGTTTTTTGTATCAATCGTTCTTTCTTCTGTTCGTATTCGTTCTCAACCTCCCCGAACTTGGGTACGCATCTTCCGGTCATGCCTTTGACCTCATAGGATTCTCACCTCCCCGTGGTTCTCACCGGGGCGCCCTCCTTAGTTGCGACGGCTCACGGAATATCTTCCGCTTCAACGCTCGACCTGGGACTGGACGCAAGTATCTTTAATGCCTCTGCCTTGTCATTGCCTGCGGCCCGGTTTACGCCCGATCCGCTGGAACTTTAAACAGTTTGTTCGTTCTCATGGCTTGTCCGTTTTAATCGGACGACAGAGGGAATGTAAAAGATGCGTAGTTTATTCTGTTTTTCCTAACCTGAGAAGACCTATAAAAAGTTCCCCTCACTTTCTATGCCGAAAAATGAGGGGGTTGAGCGGAATTATTTTTTAATTTTCTAAAAGTTTTTTGAGTTTGGCAAGAATCCGACGTTTACGGTCATTGATCGTCCTTTGCGGTATTCCACAAATTTTCGACCAATCCCGCTCGGAGTATCCCTTAAAAAATAGAGCATCAATGAGTAATTTTTCCTCTTTTGATAAAAGAGGAAAAATATTTCGGAGCTTTTCCAGCATTAACGTATCTATCACTTGCTCGGAAAAGTCTTCATTTGGATCGACAAGGATATCTTCTCCATTAAATTCTTCTGTATCAAGAGAATCATATAAAATTTTACCTTTCTCTTGTGAACTCTCCTTTATATACTTTTGTCGCCGTTTGATTCTGTAATATTCTGTATAATCTTCTTTTGTTACTTCCATCATTGCTCCGTGCAAATACAAAAATAGTTTATCCTTATATTCCGAATCACTTTCTTCTCTAAGACAAAGTTCTTCGTATGTAATTTCGGTATAGGTATCGTTTTCCAAGACAAACACCTTTTTAGGTGCGTATTTCATTGTTTTATCCTCCTGTTTTGGATTTTGAAAAATTCAAGTTTCAAAATTCGAACAGGAGGTGCTCGTATTGGCATAAATCTATACTTTTTGCAATTGTAACGAAAAAGGCACTTGTCAAGCGACCTTTTACTTCGCTTTTCAAGTGCCTTATGTACTATATTTCTTTTATTTTCCTTGCGTCACTTTTCGCTTTATTTGCTGTCGCTGCTTTTAATCAGCAGCGCTACGCGGTTTTTCCTCCAACGCATTTTCACTTTCCTCCCTCGTAACTAATATTCTTTCTCTATATTAAAACGATAGATACTTATTTGTTTTCCTATCTCATTTATCAATATATCGGAATAAAACCCATAAGTTTCGTTCGTGCGCCAGTAAAATATCAATGCCGCGCACAATCTCACTTTTTATTCTGTATTTCTTAATCAAATCTTGAACTCTAACAATTATCTCTGAACCCTACCGCTCGCGTCGCCACTTGCAAGATTATTAACCTCTACTAAGGACACCATATTGTAATCACCCTCAATCGAATGTTTCAAACAACTCGCCGCAACCGCGAATTCGATCGCCCGCTGCGGTTCGTATCCGCTCACAAGCGAATAAATAAGCCCTCCGCCAAAGCTGTCGCCGCCGCCTACTCTGTCTACAATATGCATGGAATATTTCTTTGAAAAAAACGCCTTGCTGCCCGTATAGAGCATTCCGCTCCAATCGTTGTCGTTTGCCGACTTGCTCTCACGCAAGGTGATTGCAACACCCTTAAAAAGAAATCGATCCGTCAGCTTCTTTGCAACAAAGATATAGCCCTCTTTGTTGAGCTTGCCGCCCTCAATGTCGCTGTTCTCCGCTTCGATTCCGAAAACGTCCTTTGCGTCCTCTTCGTTGGCGATACAGTAATCGACATACTTACACAGCTCGCCCATGACCCGCCCCGCCTTTTCTTTGCTCCACAGCTTCTTGCGGAAGTTGAGATCGCAGGAAATTGTGATATTCTTTTCCTTTGCCATCTTGCACGCCTGCAAACAAATCTCGGTAACGCCATCGGAAAGGGCGGGCGTAATGCCCGTAAAGTGAAACCAGCTTGCGTCCTCGAAAATTTTATCCCAATTGAAGTCGGAAATATTTGCCGTTGCGATCGAAGAGTATGCTCGATCGTAAAGGACTTTACTCGGGCGTTGGCTCGCGCCCTTTTCACAATAGTAAATACCGACCCGTTCGCCGCCACGCACGATTTTACTGGTATCTACGCCGAATTTTCTTAAAGAATTGACAGCCGCCTGCCCGATTTCGTGCGCGGGAAGCTTTGTAACGAACGCCGCGTCCAATCCGTAGTTTACAAGCGACACGGCAACATTCGCCTCCGCGCCGCCGAATGTCGCCTCGTACTTCTCACTCTGCACAAAGCGCAAATAGTTCTCGGGTGCAAGCCGCAGCATCAACTCCCCGAACGTGATTATTTTACCCATTTTTGCATTGCCTCCTCCACAAAAAAACTTCCGCCGACCGCGGCGATTTTCTCCCAGGATAAGAACTCGTTCAAGTTCTGACGATTGACTCCGCCCGTGGGAATAAACTTTATCTGCGGAAAGGGCGCGGCAAGCGCCTTCATTGCCTTTAATCCGCCGTACACGTTCGCGGGGAAGAATTTCACCGTTGTAACGCCGAGCGCAATTGCCTTCATGATTTCCGTCGGTGTCACGCATCCCGGATAATAGGGAATATCCTTCTCTTTGCAAATGAGCGCAACTTCCTCCAAAAGCCCCGGCGACACGATAAATTTCGCGCCCGCATTTAATGCCCGTTCGCACTGCTCGGCGTTGATAACGGTGCCTGCGCCGATCGTCATGTTCGGGAATCCTTGCACGGCAAGACGAATTGCCTCTTCCGCGCACGCCGTGCGGAAGGTGATCTCCGCGCAATATATTTCCTCTTTTTGCAGCGCGCTTAAAATTATTTCTGTTTCTTTTAAGTTTTTTATGACTATGACAGGAATCAACTTCTGCATAACACACTCCATTCGTTTTTTGTTTTTTTGAGAAAGCTTAATTACACATTTAAAATTTCTTTAAGTACGGAAGCAAACAAAGAATACTTGAATTCGTTTAGATGAACTTTATCGTTGTGGAAACTGTTTTGAGAGCTTATATTTATTAACCCGTTCCAATCCTTTACCGTAACGTTTAATTTACTGCGGAGAATATTTTATCGAATAAATTTTTGCCCGCATATTCCGAATCGCTAAAAAAATCCAAAATACGAATCACCCATAAACAGCGCTGTAACTTTGTAAACCCCATCGACAATTTTATCTATATTTTCTTTTATTATTTCATCATTAAATAGCATTAATATATCCGCCTAAAAATTTCTCGATTTGAGCTAATCGGAGGCTAAATCAAACCATATACCTATCAAAATAATCGTAAACCTCGTCGTTATCGAAATTAAATAAGCCGAATCCATGTCTGCCGCGTTCGAATATGTGAAGCTCAAACGGAACTCCTGCTTCCCTTAAAGCTGTAGCAAGCGTCAAAGAATTTTCCATAGGAACACAATTATCCTCGAAACCATAATTTATTTTATTTAACTCCTGATACAATATAATTGACCGAAAAAAGTGCGGTATTTGAATTAGCACTTTTCAAGTTCCGTTACCTAAGATATGATGGAAGGGTAAGAAAGTTCTGACGTTTAGCTCTTTGTGCTTTTACGCACACAAGTAAGACTGTCCGCCGACTTTCCGTTATAGCGTTCGGTTTTTGCTGTGCCACTTCCAAGCGGACGAGATTATGTCCTCCATCGTCTTTTCGGGCTTCCAAGCGAATACTTCCCTCGCCTTTTTATTAGAAGCAGTAAGCACCGCAGGGTCGCCCGCACAGAGCTGTGCAACCGTATGCGAGTCTATGTATCCCGCTCCGCCCGTTACTAATATCTTCATTTATCCGACACTCCTTTTCAAACTGTTCAAGACTGTACAAATTTAATAAATTCGCGGGCTATTACCATATTCCCCACCGGACTGGGGTGAACCCTGTCCCACGATATATAAGAAGAATGACGGAATTTCAGTATTTTGTTAAACGCTTCTTGCAAATCTATACAGGGAATATTTAATTTTAACGCTTCCTCTTTCACTATCGCGCCGTACTCGTTCATGCGCTTGCGCATTGCGTCGTTTTTATTCGGTTCCAAATAATACGGAGTCATCCATATCATTTTAGCTTTTGTTTTATCCGCCATTGAGTTTAGATTTTTACGGAAAATTTCCGGGATTACCGCTTCGTCTTCTTGAGCGGGGCTATTGAACTGCCGCCACACGTCGTTAATGCCTATCAATAAGACAACCCAATCAGGATTAAGAGCTACGATATCCTCGTCCCATCTGTTGAGCAAATCCGTAGACGTGTTGCCGCCTACCCCCATATTCACGAGGCGATATATCTGTTCGGGATATTCCGTTGCAAGATACGAATCAATAAGCCTTACGTAACCGTTACCTACGCCATCCTCTAAGCCTTCGCCGACGGGACGCTTTCGCCCGGAATCTGTTACAGAATCGCCCGCAAACACTATTTTTTGTCCGTTTTTTATAATCATTATCCTTTAGTCTTTCTTTACTTCTTCCAAAATTAACAACTCACATCCAAACTCGTTACGCCACATTGCGCAGAGATTAACCCCCATATTCATATAATAGTCGCCATAATAAACGCATCCGTCCAAGTTGTTCCGATACTTCTTATCAGGATCCAAACCTTTTAGTTTTAGATAGCGGGAACATTCCTGTTCGCGCAATAAATTCATCAAAAGAATTAGCGAGCAAGACTTATCGGCATTAACGCACTGCATTATATACCAATTATCCGTTTGAGGTGAACGTAAGTGATATAGAGTCCCGTCCTCAATGACGTCCTTATGATATTTTTTGTACAATTCGGATGTATTTAACAAAGCCTTTTTATCTTCTTCATTCAATAAGTTGGGATTCATTTCGTAGCCGTACGTACCGAACAATGCAAACAAACTTTTTTGTTCGTAATTCATAATTTTGCTGACGTTTACGTGTGTTCCCATACAGGAGAGCGGATATCCAAACGACGTATTATAGTTTATTATGCTTCGTCTGGCGGGATTACACTCATCGCTCGTCCATATCTGCGGGCAATAATAGAGAGTTCCCATATCAAATCGCGCGCCGCCGCTGGCACAACCCTCAATCATAATTTTCGGATTTTCCTTTGCAAGGCGCGCCAATAGCGAATAATAGCCAAGAGTTATTCTATGATATACTTCTCCTTGATGTCTGCCGTCTGAACTATTCGAGAAATGCTCTAAAACGCGTCGGTTATAATCCCATTTTATATAATCGATTTCATACTCGTCAATAATTGATTTCATCTGATTATAAATATTTTCTACTGCGTCAGGGTTGGAAAAATCAAGAAGCAATTGATGTCGAGTAACGTGCACATTGTCACCGTCACCAATCAATGTATATTCCGGATGTTCTTTAAACAAATCGGAGTTATAATTCACCATTTCGGGTTCAAACCAGATGCCGAATTTCATTCCGTACTTGTGGCAATGGTTTATAAGACGGTGCAAATCAAGTTTATCTTTATTAACGCGCCAATCACCGAGCCCATCGAGATCGTCGTCGCGCCGCCCAAACCAACCGTCGTCTAACACAAATAGCTCGACGCCGATTTCATTCGCTTTATCGACATATGCGAGCATGCTTTCCATGGTAAAATTTAAATGACACCCTTCCCAAGAATTGAAAAGAATAGGCTTGTACTCTTTATCGAAACGATAGGTTATCAGGTTTTCTTTTATAAAAGAATGGAAATTATGGCTCATTCCGTCAATGCCGTTATTCGAATATGCGATAACCGCCTGCGGAGTTACAAATCTTTGTCCGTTCTCTAAAACCCAATCAAAATCCTCGTCATCTATTCCGTATGTTATATGGATAGACTTATAGTAATCGGAAAATAGGCGAAATTTGAAATTTCCGCTGTAAATAAGATTAAACCCTATAACCTCACCATAATCCAAACCGGCGTTTTCTGCCTTTAAAAACACAAAAGGATTTTCTTCCGCAGAAGATATTCCTCTATTTGAACCGATTTCTTGTATGCCGTCTATGACTTTGTTCTCTACACGATTCCGTTCTTGCGCCCACCTGCCGCTGAAATGATTCAATGTATAATCTATACTCGGCAAGTCAAGTTGCATAGACATAGCCCTATTCAAAACGACGTCTTTACCCGTATTATTAATAATTTCAAAATTTTTAATTATTATATTTTTATCGTCAAAAAGTGTTACGCGGTGTTTGACATACAGCTCACGAGTACGTTCTTTAAGCAAGAACTCTACCGTCGAGCAATTTTTTCCATGCGCATACGGTAAATTATCTAAATTTTTGATACCGGTATATATTTCATGGGAAACATAAATTAAGTCTGTAACATAACTACCGTTTTCACGCTTGATTATCAAAGGCGCGCCGCGTTTATCCCTGCTCGCGTGAACGGACAATTCCACCGGTGCAAGCCCATATTTGTAGCCGTCGGGATATTTTACTTCTCTATTTTCGGAAATACTATAAATAGCGCTTTCTTCGCCGCCCGTAGGCCTTGCAAGCGAAACGTCAAATTCCTTTATACTTTTACCGAAATATACTGTTTCGAGATAGCCTTCGCCGTTAATATATATCAAATATGTTATACTGCCGTTATCTAATCTTATTACGTTTTGCTTTTCGTCGAATTTTATCATAACTATTCCCTTATATTATTTTTTAGCTTCTACGGTTATTCCGTCCGAATTTTCCGTGTCGTAAAACTCGGCTTTATAGCCCGTTGCTTTCAAGTATGTATTGTACGTAAACTCTTTAAACTCGTCTACGCAATTCGTTTTAATAAGCGATATAGTACAACCGCCGAAGCCGCCGCGCTCTATTTTAAAGTAATCTTATAAATCTGTTTGTTCGTTAACAATATTATTTTTATTAAATCCCTGATTGTAACAAAATTATAAAACAACCGCCCTGTACGCTTCTTGCAATGAAATGATGATGCTTGCCGTCAACCGTTTCGTACCAATCGGAAAAAGGTACTCTGTCGGGACTTTCAATTAAAAATTTATATATCGGTGCGATTATACGCTTTTGCTTTTCCAAATCGTCTGAAAGGCTTGCCAGCCACAAAAGCCAATCGCTTTTCGTGTATCCTTTTCTGCTGTCAAGCGGTATTCCGTATTTATCGGCTTTGGTAAGGCAGAAGTTCACTTCCCTTTCAAGAAGATTTTGAGAGAACAAACCGAGTCCCAAAATTTTATCGAACGCCAGATTGTATTTGAGCGAAAAAGTATCGTCGCCGCTATCCCACGTCAGTGGCGAATGGTCAAACTTCCCCATAAATTCAGAAATTTCACCCGCATACTTTTCGGCAGTTTTTCTGTAAGCCCTGTCTCCTGCAAGTTCGGCGTATGCGGCAATACCGACCGTTGCCTTAATAGCAAGATTGAGATTGTTTTTAAGATGTCCAGCAAAATCATCCGTACAAAGTTGGTCCTGCGGTTTTAAACCGTATCTAACGAGATATTCAACCCACTTTGCACACAAATCTTTATTTTCGTTAAAAAATTTATTACTCTTCTCTGCCCGATAACAAGCAAGAAAAAGAATCAACATATTTGCGCATTCTTCTACGGGCATCTGATATTTAAAATCGTAGGCGTCGAATTCGGAAGGCAAAAGATATATCGGCGGAAGAGTATTTACAAAAGTTCTTTCGGCATAGTTGCCGTGACAATGCCCTCCGTCACTTTTAACGGCATACACCTGCCCTGCGCAGATCGGGTAAGTTCCCGCGTCGTGCGGCGCAAAATCGTATTTCCATACGGGCATTCTTGCAAACTTTATTATCGGACGCATCATCCCTTTTACAAGCTCGGGATTGTATATAAGATATAACGGAGCAGACGGATAACTTACGTCGACCGTTGCAATACAGCCGTTTGACCCGCATTCCTTCGATAAAAACAAAATATTGCCGTCCGTATCGCAGACAAGTTTATGCGCGCCTATGCTTTGGCGCAAGCTTGCATACAGTATGCTTAAATACTCCCAACCGTACCTTTCCGCTTTGTCTTTTAACTCTTTATCAAATTCGTTCAGTTTTTTATCTATTGCCCCCGTGTTTTCAAAAACATATCCGAGCGCATCTAAAATAGTGTTCTTACTTAAATAATAACCTTTAAGATAATCTCCGAAATAGTCGATCGAAACGCCCTCGTCAAACCCGAGCATTATAATTCCGCAACTGTTGCTATTTACCGAACCGATAAACCGTTCCTCTCCCATATTGGCAAAACAGGTTAAACCCGAACATAAATAAGCGGACATATCGCTTTCGTCAAGAATATACGCTCTTTCACCGGAAAGATACCACCATCCCCAGTCGGCGCCCATCAAATCGTGTGCATTTGATAGCGGAAGCTGTCTTTTCAAACCCATAAATGCCGTTTCGCAGAAGTCAAGCGGCATAACGCCTCCCCTGACCGATTTATCGGCATTTTCAGTGATATCGTTATATGCAATCCGCCTGTTGACGAAAACTGAAATTTCGGCGTTATTATCCCCCTCGATACTGTATTTGATAAAACATACGGGCATTGACAGAAGTTGTAAATCACTCAGCGGCAGCGGAGAAACAAAACTCAGTTTCAATTTGGCATTTCCCGCCTTAAATTCGTAATCAGTAGTAAATGCCGTAACTTCAACCGCCGTCTGTTCGGCTTTCTTCACCCCGCAGTTTTTATAATCTTCAGCGTTCCCCATAAAGCAATAAGTTTCGCCGTTCGTCTTTATAAATCCGTAAATCTTTTTTTCGGCGCCGAACCAACTTTTAATATTGCTTTCGTTTAAATTATCCGTGGTAGACCAGAGCGAAAAATTCGGATCCTTTATAAACAGCGGGTATGCGGGAAGCTTTCTTTTATTATTCATATTTTTTCATTTCCTTAGATATGATTGCATATAATCCGTCGGCTATTTTCTGAACGCCGTCTATATTAGGGTGCAGTACGTCGACGCAGAGATATTTCGGACCGTCCAAAACGTCAAGTCCGTTTATATACGTCACGTTAAGCAGGTTTGCTTTTCTTATTCGTTCTTCCATAGTCTTACGCCATGGCTTCGAACGGACACCGCCGTTCAACAAATCGTTGTCGCAATAAAAAGGAGAAATCATAAACACAGGTTTATCGGGATGTTTTCTTGCGATATTTTCCAAGACGTAATCCACGCGTTCCACAACTTTTTCCATTTCCCAGTCAAGCACATTTATTCCGAGTTCAATCACAGCAATATTCCATTCAAGCGATGATATATAGTCGATTGTTTCATGCTCGATGCGGCACTGCCCCGCCATACCCAGATTGCATACGTCGTAATTCAATCTTCTGCCTATTACCGAAGCAAATGAATGAGACATATCGAGCGCATTGCTGCCGTGGGTTATGGAAGAGCCGTAAAATAAAATCTTTTTAACGGGAACTTCGTCTTTTCTCGGAGGGCGGACATTGCCGCTTACATCAAACAATTCATACCTGCCGCGGTTAAATATAACCCTGACTACTTCCGGCGAAAATCCATCGCCGGGGCTGAGTTTTTTTAATGCGTCAATATTTTTAGAACGCTTTATTACAAAATCTTTCAGCTCGTTCCCTACGCCATTATTTACGCCTGCGTCTTCCCAGCCGCCTTGAACGCCGCCCCTGAAAACGTGAAAGGTATTATTTACGCTGTCTGCTTCATACTTGCTCATTCTGATAACCGCGCTGTCACCGCTTTCTATAACAAAACGCAGTTCCACGCCTGTTCCGTATCTCGCAACGTTATACGCAGCCTCTCCGCCTTCAAACTTTTCTGCCACCCTCTCAGGGAAACGCAACCAGCTGACGCCGCCGCACTTTCCGTCAACAAGTTCTGCCACGTTATGAATTTCTATATTTTTATATCTCATTTTATTTTATCCCAAATCAGGTGTGTAAGTAAATTCAACCGTCGGCTCACCTTTCAGCCCGTCCGATTCAAATAGTATCAAAGTGTTCTTGCCGCTCTTTAAAACCGAGGCAGGAACATACAGCGTTTTCTGCGGACCTATTTCCCAATATCTGCCGAGATTAAAACCGTTTATTGTTACAAAACCTTTCTTAAAATTTTCAAGCGATAAAAAGGTATCCGCACAGCCGTCGACGTTAAATTCGCCCTTATAAAATGTTGGCGCGCTATTCTTATCTGCGTGAAATTCAATTTTATCAATATTATCCATAGGTAGCGGATAGACTTCCCATCCGAAATGTATTTTGCCGTCTATAAGACACCGCCCTGCAATTCCTTTTTTTCTCATCATTTTAGGCCCGAAATTACATCTTCCCATATTTTCAACGAGAATTGACAACCTGCTTCCGCTTTTCGCCGAAAACTTTATTTTAAGCTCGGCGTCGTTCACATATAAAATTCCGATAAGTATGTTGCCTATAAAAATATGCGCCCTGTCGCCTATGCTTTCAAACGACAGCTCGGCATTATCGTAATCACGGGTTAATTGCGTACTATATAAAACGTATCCGTAACCCATTCCGTATTCTTCCATACACTTGGGAACCTCGGAATATTGCGGCGTCGATAAATTATCGAGATTTTCAAACAGTCCCGCACTTTCCGTAAGATAAACCTTGCCGTAAGCTTTTTTCTTTCGGTTTTCGGGAACGGGCGGCAATTCGTAATCAACGTATTTTTGTATTACCCCGCGCACGGCAAAATATTTTTCCGTAACGTCACCGCACTCGGTTAAAAGCGCGTCGTAATCGTAACTCGTTACGTCGGGCGCAAATTTTTCATAGTGATTTGCCCCGCTTGTAAAACCGAAGTTCGTTCCGCCGATAAACATATACATATTCACGCTGCCGATTTTAAGCATATCGTCGATAACTTTGGCGTAATCGTTTGCCGAAGTCGTGTGATGCTCTTCATCGCCCCAAGCGTCGAACCAGCCGTTCCAGCATTCCATACACATTTTCGGACTGTCGGGAAACAGCTTGTTATGCGCTTTGAAATTTTCTTCAACGCGGCTTCCGAAATTAAGCGTCGACAAGCAACCGCCTATACCGCCGTCAAGCAAGTTATGTTCCGCCGTTCCGTCCGAAGTAAACAACGGGACTTCTATTCCGTTCGTGCGGTAAATTTCTACGAGCTTGGAAAGATAGGTTTTATCGTCGCCGTAATAACCGTACTCGTTTTCCACCTGCATCATAATCACGTTGCCGCCGTTCGTTATCAAAAGCGGTTTTATTTCTTTAAACAGCCGCGTCAAATATGCCGTTAACCGCGCCATATATGCGGGGTTAGCGCATCTTATCTCGATTTCTTTATCGCTTTGTATCCACCACGGAAGCCCGCCGAATTCCCACTCGGCGCATATGTAAGGTCCGGGACGAACGATTGCATAAAGTTCGTAATTATGCGCTTTTTTTAAAAACGCGGCGATATTCAGCATTCCCGAAAAATCATACTCGCCGCACGCTTTTTCGTGCAGATTCCAAGCGCAATATGTTTCAACCGTATTGCAACCGAGCGCTGCCATTTTTTCAAAAATATCGTCCCACGTATCGGGCATATTTCTGAAATAATGCACCGCGCCCGAAATTATTTTAAACGGTTTGCCGTCCTTTATAAATTGATTGCCTTGTATTTCAAATTTCATATTAAATCATTCCGAAATAATTTTTATTCCGTCGCGTATACCGCCGTAGGGGGCGTTCCCGTTATATAATAAAATACGTACTTCTATGCTTTCTCCCGATTTTACATTAACGGGGAAAAGCGCACTCTTTTCGCTTCCCGTCGGGATTCCGTCGCTATAAACAAGTTTACCATCTATATAAACTTCGGCATTGTCTGCGGCGTAACTTATTATTTCCATATTAAATTTATCGCCCTTAGGTATCGAAATTTTCGTACGATAAATTCTATACCCGCTATGAAAATCGCCTTGGTGCGAACCTATTACGTTTATAGGAATGAAACTGTTGACGTCGTTGTCGGCTATATACATAAGAGGGTCGGGGCGTTCGGAATAAACATCCGACATAGTAAAGTCCGTGATATTTATATCGGATACCGAATTCAATTTCGGCAGTCCCTCGTTATGAACTACTGCGAATTCCACCGTCTTTTCCGGCAAGCCTGCGCAACGGATACGTAAAGCCGCTCTGCCGCATTGCCGCGCAGAAACGATAACCATACACTTACCGTTAAACAATTTTCTCACATTGCCCTTTTCGCTCTCGTGGCTGTTCGGATTTCCGTTGCCGACGCCCTTTATAAAAAGGTTGCCTTCGGGAATGAATTCAACCAAATCGTTTGCAAAGGGAATCGATACGCCGCATCCGTCGACAATAGAAACAACAACTTCAACGGTGTCTTGTCCGTCGCCGCAGAGCGTAGTGCGGTTGACGTCCGCCTTAACTCCGACAGGCTTACCCGCCGTTTTTACGCAATCTTTACACAGCGCATTCCCTTTATCGTCGTAACCGACGGCAACGACTTCGCCCTCTGCAAAATCGACTTGCCATTCGGGTGTATTTATACAATCGGAACTCTTTTTGCCAAACGACGCGCCGTTTATAAAAAGCTCTGTCTGCGGACAGTTCGTAGGCACGGCTATCCGCACCTTTTCGCCCGCCTCGAAATTCCAACAATCGGGAATGATTTTTATAGTAGGCTTATCCGAATAGCACGCCTTCGCATAATAATACCCGTCTTTGGGTATTCCGCACATATCCCTTATTCCGAACTGACTCGTTACCGAAGGCCATTTATACGGAGTCGGCTCGCCTTGATAGTCGAAACCGTTCCACAGCATTATGCCCGCGAACCAATCGTGCTTTAACGCAAAATCCCAAGACTCGCGTATAGTCTGCCCCCAGGGGACGCATTCTCCGTCGTAACCGGCAAGCTCGTGCGCTTCGTTGTTTGTTTTATAACAGCCGCGGGTTGAAACCACGCTTGCATTCTCCGATCCAAACACGGGCTTTCTCGGGTATTTTTTATGAAAGTCGGGAATTTTATCAATAGCGTAATTTATACCCGTCAAATCGGCCTCCTGCCCCGCCCCGTCCATATTGCCGTTTATTGCGCAGGTAAACAGCTTTGTATCGTCGAATTTTTTTACAAACGCTTTCAGCCTTCTGTAAATCTTAGCGCCCGTTTCGGTGTTTTGCAGAGCCTCTTCGTTAAACAACGACCAAAACATAATAGACGGATGATTCCTGTCTCTTCTTATAAAACTTTCAATATATTGTAAATTGTCATTTTCCCAAAATCTGCGGTTTTCGTCAATGACTATCAATCCCAACTTATCGCATGCGTCTAAAATTGCGCTTGCAGGGGGATTGTGAGCGCACCTATATGCATTTGCGCCTGTTTCTTTAACGAGCTGCGCGCAGTATTGCTGAATGGAATCGGGAAGAGCTACCCCCACTCCGCCATAATTCTGGTGACAGCAAATCCCCTTTATTTTTAAACGTCTGCCGTTAAGAATAAATCCTTTATCTGCGGTTATTGCAAAAGTACGGAAACCCGTAGTAACGCTTTCTTCGTCGCTTTGTCCGCCATCCGTAATTTTCACGCAAACACGGTACAAGTTAGGCGACTCCACGTCCCACAGTTTGGGCGATATGACTTCAAACGATAACTCTTTTTCTAACCGTGAACACGCGTTTACCGTCGAACAAGGCAGAGTTTTTTCTGCGACAACGGTTTCTCCGTCATAGAGTACGGCTTGTATTACCGCCGCTTTATCCGTATACCCGCTGTTTTCCAACTCAATCGCTATTTCGGTTATCCAACGCTTTTCATCGGTTTTTTTGCTACGAACGAATACGCCGTTATGAACGATATGAACGCTATCTTTTGCATATAATTTTACGTGTCTGTAAATACCGGCGCCCTCATACCACCAGCCTTCGTTTTTCTTGCCGTCTATATGTACGGCAACTACGTTCGTCGCATTTTTACCGAAATTTACGTAATCGGTTATATCTATAAGCGTTTCCGAATATGCGCTGAAAGAACGGCTGACAAGCGAACCGTTGATATAAAATTCCGCTTGCGGCGAAGTCCCATCAAAGCACAATAAAATCTGCTTATCTTCAATATCCTTTTCCAAACAAAAAGTTTTTCTGTACCAGGCATTTTCGCTGTCGAGATACCCCCCGAACAAGTGATTGTCGGGGGAATAGTTGCCGTTTAATTTATAATCGTGCGGAAGGTCAACGCTTTCCCAATCGCCGTCATCGTAAATTTTGCCTGCAGCGCCCAATATGCCGCCCGTTTTACACGCCGAACAAGCGGCAACGTGGCTGTTGATATGCTCAACAGTCGGCTCGCCTCTGAAAAATTTCCATTCTCTATCGAAATCGTATACAATTCTCATTTTATTACGTCTCCCGTTACGGGGTCGAATATATAAAAGTCTTCGGGAGAAAATGTAACCACTATTTCGTCGTCGCAAGTTATTTTTTTGCTTGCGTCGAATTTACCGATCATATCCTTGCCTCCGAAATCGAAGTGAACGTTATATTCGCCGCCCAACAGCTCGCAAACGGTAGGTTTGGTTACAAACGCCGCTTCGGAGATTTTGCCGACGTCTTTACGTTTTTGAATATTAAGTCTTTCCGACCGTATACCCACGGTAAGAGTATGACTGCCGTTTAGAAATTCTTTGATTTTTTGAAGTTTGTTTTCGCAAACGTCCTGCTCGGCAAACCGCACTTCGCTTTCCTGTTCCTTTTTTGCAAACAGTTTTACGAAAAAATCCTTTATCTTAACAAAGACGTTGCTTTTTGCCGTTTTACTGCTTTTAGCGCTTTTGTCTTCGCCCGTTGTCGACAGCAATTTAAGTATTTTTTCTCTTGTTTTGACGTTAAAATCACCATTCATTTCTTCAAACTCGGCACTCTTTCCGTTATAAAAACAATCGTGCTTTTCTGTGAATTTATTACCGAGAGCTATTTTCATACCCGCAAAGTCAAGCAAGCCTTCGTCGCGGATAAACTCTGCGTCAAAGAAATTCATAGCGGGCGAACCTATAAATTTAGCCACGAAAATATTGGCGGGGCTGTTGTAAATTTCTTCGGGTGTTCCGATTTGCTGAACAAATCCGCGCGACATAACCACTATTCGCGTCGCCATCGTCATAGCCTCTACCTGGTCGTGGGTTACGTAAACGGTGGTTGCGCCTATTCTGTGGTGTAACTTGACTATTTCGCTGCGCATTGTAAGCCTGAGTTTAGCATCCAAATTTGAAAGCGGTTCGTCCATCATAAACAGAGGCACGTTTTTTATAATCGCTCTTCCCAGCGCAACCCGTTGCATCTGCCCGCCCGAGAGTTCCTTGGGGAGCTTGTCGAGATAGGGTATCAAATCGAGCTTTTCCGCCGTTTCGTATACCTTTACTTTTATTTCGTAAGGCGTATATTTGCGGTATTCCATCTTAACGGTTCCGTCATCGTCTACTTCATATAAGTTTTCGTTAAGCTTAATCCCCTCGGCTTCGAGCGCGGCTTTTTTTTCTGCAATCTCGCAATCTATGGAAGTATTCCACTTCGCATGAATATCTTCGTCTTTATTGCTGCCGTCTTCGTTGCCTTTAAAAGTATCGGAATACAAATTAAATAAATTTTGAGACGCTTCGGACGAAATTTCAAACAACATGGCAAGCTTTTCAATGCGCTCTTTACCCTTAATTTTAGCGGTTAAGGCACCTTCAATCGCCTTAATTATAGTATTAATTTCCGTAACGGTTAACAATTTTTTAACTTCACCTAAAGCTACCAACTCTTTATTGCAGACGGGCATAGGGTACTTATTGATTGTCAAGGGGAAAGCTATATTATCGTATACGTTCATCTGCGGATAAAGCGCATAACTCTGGAATACGATCGCCATCTTTCTTTCGTTGCTCGGCTTATAGTTCAGAAGCTCGCCTTCGAGATACATATCGCCCGAAGTAATATCCTCAAGACCCGCAATCATTCTCAAAGTAGTGGATTTTCCGCAACCCGAAGGTCCGACTATAACTATAAATTCATTTTTTGCGACTTCGAGATTAAAGTCGTAAACAGCTTTTTCGCCGTTCGGATATACCTTTTCGACGTGCCTTATTGAAAGAAACGCATTTTCTTCCTGTATGTTTTCCATAATTATCCTTTTACCCCCGTAGACGCCATACCGTCTATCATTTTATTCTGAGTTATCAAAAATACGATAATGATCGGTATCATTGAGAACAAACTTGCCGCCATAGCAACACCTGAAGAATCCAAACCGTTGCCGCCGGTATAAACCGTCATCCCGACGGTAATCGTCTTCCAACCGTATTTACCCTCCGATAGCAATAGCTGAGGAAAGACAAGGTTATTCCAGCTTCCTATAAACACGAACAGTATTATAAGCATTATGGTAGATTTTGCAAGAGGACAAACTATTCTCCTGAAAATAAGCATATTGCTCGCGCCGTCGCTTTTTGCGCTTTCCACTATTTCTTTGGGGATAGACAAAAAGAACGTCCGCATCAAAAGCATATTGAAAATACCCGAAAGCCCCGGAACGATAAGCCACATATAAATGTACATATACAGCAATGTGGGGTTTTGGTTAATTTGAAAGGAATTCTTTACCTGCGAATAGATAGCAAAGCTGGGCGCCGTACCGATAACGCCGGGTACTGTCATCCATAAAAGCAAAAATCCTACAATAAAATTTTTGCCTTTGAATTTTAAAAATACAAGCGCATACGCGGTGATCAAATCAACCGCAACAGTCAATATTACAGTTGCCGTAGAAGACCATAACGAGTTAAATATCCATTGAACCAGATAGCCTGCCTCACCGCTTGCTTGAACTAAAAATCCTTGATAATTTTTTAACGTCCATTCGCTTGCGGAAGATGGAAAGAACAGTTCCGGATGCACCTGCAAATCAAGTTCGGACTTGAAAGATGTTCCTATCATATACAAAAAGGGAATACACCATATAATGCAAAAAACAAACAGTATTATAAAAGATATTGTTTTTTCTTTTATTCTAATTTTTTCGGATTTGGTTTTTCTGCGCTTTTCGGCTTTTTGTTTAATCATAATTATGGTCCTCCCGTTTAACCGAACTATGAAGAAGCGTTTTACGACCATGGAGCATCTGCTCATACTCTGCTGTGTTTTTAGCTGTTTTTACAGACGGTGCAGTAACCTTGCGTTCGATAAACGTTACTATCGCAAGTACAATACCGAACACAAGTGCGCCTGCGCACAAATAACCGGTCTGGGTTGAATATGCCATACCGCCGAGCAAATATTTCTGTATCCACATCATAGGGGATACGTCTATATCTTGATTGCTTAAAGTGCTAAACGTATAAGGCAAAGCATACATGTTCATTTGACCTATAAATGTATTGAAAATACACATATTCAACGAAAACTTTATATGCGGAAGAGTAACTTTGATTATTTTTGTCCAGCGGTTTCCGCCGTCCATCTCGCACGCTTCGTACAAGGATTTGGGGACATCGCGCAGAGCTGCCGAAAATATGACGAAGTTACCGCCGATGCCCATCCAAATTCTTGCTATAAACATTACAACCCAACGAAGAAAGTCGTCCTCCCAGGGTTTACCGCCAAGCCAGTCTATGTCAGTACCTAAAATTGCATTGACCACACCCGAACTATCGTTTCTGAACATATTGCAGAACACGGCGCCCGCTATAGTAATAGAAACTATGCTGGGAAGATAAAGCAAGGCTCTGAAAATTTTGTATCCGAGCGGTTCTTTATTTATTTCATACGCCAAAAACAACGGTAAGATAATCAACGCCGGAATGGATACGGCGCTGAAAAGGAACATTGTTAAGAAGGATTTCCAGAACGACATCGAAATAGGGTTATCGGCGTCAAAGAGGTTTTGAAAGTTCAAAAACCCCGCAAATGAAGAATCCTCGGGCGCATACGGGTCGTATTTCATAAAGGAAAAACCTAAACCCATAACAAACGGTATTACAGAAAAACAAATAAATATCGCCAGAAAGGGCGCAATCATAAGTATTGCAAGGGTAATTTCCTTCCTCTTTGCTTGTGCCTGTTGCGCTTTCCTTTGTTCAATACTGACTTCCATTTTAATTTAACCTCTTATTTACCGAAGAAACCGATTGAATAATTTAATTCTTTTTCCTTATTTTTCATTGCCGTTAAATCGTTATCGTCCGAATAGACTGTCGTCAAAACCGTTGCCGCATACAAACTCTTAATGGTTGTCTTAAACTCATCCGCTACCGAAGTAAGAGGCAAGCATTGGAAATAATCGACGTTAGGATAAAATTTACTTATAAAATTCGACGCAAATACATCGGCTTTATACGCTTGGGAATTGGTTACGTCAATGCAAGAGCTAATATGTCCGGCCTTTGCCCATCTTGCGCCGATACTTTCGGTTGTGGTAAACCAATTAAAAAATTCGAGTATGGCGGCTTTTTTGTTTATGTCGGAAACGCTTCTCGTCATTGCAAACATATGTGAGTCGCCGTAAATATAGTTGGCGCAAACTTTATTCGCATTTTCGCCCATAGCAAACCATTTTGCGGTTGATACGCCTCCTATATATTTTTCTGCCGCCGCTTCTACCGTTACTCCTTTATTGTTGGCAACTTGTTGAACCAAACCTTCCACATGCCACGGGGCGGCAAAATAGAATACGCATTTTCCATTAAGAAAGTTACCGAAGCCGCCCCCGAGATTACGGGTTGCATATCCATTATCGTATAATTCTCTGTAAGATTCTATTGCGTCTTGAAACGCTTTTCTGTTATTTTCATTGCTGTACCAATCGACTTTGCCCTCGCCGTTTATCAAAGTCCCTCCGTTTTGTAAAACCGCCGTACAGAAAGAATATTCCGAGAAGTTATCGTTGTTGTTATCGTTATCTTGCCATGCGATCGCTGCGCTATGCTTTTGCTCTTTAAACTTTTCGCAAACCTGCAAAAGAGCAGCGCGATCGGTAGGCGCCTCCTCAAAACCCAACTCATTCAAAAGCTCTTTGTTGTAAAGCACGACTATACTTTGGGCGTCGGACGCCAAAGTATAAATTTTGTCGGCGGTTCCAAGAGTCCTATACGACATAAGACCTTGCGAGTACTTACTGTAATCTACCGTTATGCCGGACAATTCCATCGTCTCGTTCATCGGCTGAATAAGCCCTTTTTCGGCAAAGTTTTTATGATATTTGCCGTGCGACATTATAAAGTCGGGCGGATTGTTGTTATTGGAAATTCTATCGGCCACCTGCGTTTCAAACAACCCATCGGACGTACAATGCGCATTAACGTATATTTGACCGTCATATTCTCTATTAAATATATTTATAATATCCTGGAATTTTGCCCAGTCGTCGCCGGCGACAACCGTTTCGAGCTTAATTGTTACATCATCGAAAATAACTTTACCGTTTTCGTCCTTTTTCAGTTCACCGGTGGTAGTAATGCCTGAATCATTTTCATTTCCGCCGCATGCCGTCATAGAAGCCAACGCACCGCACATTATTGCGCTTAATAAAACCGCAATTATCGTTTTGAATTTTTTCATAAATAAACTCCTTTTTATTTAATTGGAACAAGTCTGAAAACAACGCCGCCTTTATCGGTGAGTGTAACAGTAATTTTATCATTCTTTGTTACCGTTATTTTCTTTCTTGTCAATCCGGAAGGATTGTCTTCGAATACTTCGGCTTTGTATAAGCCGTCGCCCAAGAATGAAAAATCGATAGTTAACTCTTGTCCTATGCTACAAACCGCACCTACATACCATTGCTCGCCTGCCCTTATCGCCGCTGCATATAGCTGATCGGGCTCACCGTCCAAGAATACGGTTTCATCTCTGAGCGTAGGCATGTTCTTGTAGAATTCATTAACAATGCCTTCGTAAGCGGCGATGTAATCTCCGTACATGGGAATACCCGACTCAAAGAGGAATGAGAGCGCAAGCTGATGCGCAGGCGTCAACAAAGAAGGATTTCTGGGATTTACTACCGGCGTAAAATCCGCAGCGCCGACTACTTGTCTTATAAGCAACTGGTTTATAGTCGTATGCGAACCTATATGCCTTTCCTCATTGCCGAATACAGCCTCTCTGCTCAATGCGTTGGGATATTTTCTTCTTTCGCCCGTAGGCGCATTGCAGCCGTGGCAAATGATAAGCATTTTACGCTTTGCGCACTCTTGATACATTGTTTCATACCATTTTATATGGTCTATGTCTTCACCCTTGTGGGGAGCGTCGGAAGTATACAGTCCGTCAAAGAAGTCGGGCTTTATTCCGGAAACACCCATATCAACCAACTCATCGAGCCTTGCTCTCAAAGAGTCGACGTCGCATTTACCGAAGCTATTAATCGAATCCATCCATACGATAACTTTAATATCGCGCTCATGGGCATAATCGACAAATTTGGCAAACAATTCTTTATCCAAATCGGTCTGCCAACCACCGTCTAATAGGATATATTTCCAGCCCATTCTAACCGCCAAATCAACGTATTGGTAATAGGTTGAGCCAGGCTTATAATCGAATCTTTCGTTGCCCTGATAATATAGCCAACTCCACGTACAAATACCGGGTTCTACCCAATCGTAATTATAAATTTCCTTTTCTTCATCAGACAGCTCGTCGTAATTATCGGGCTTCCAATACTCGATGTCGTCGTACAGCTTTTCCACAAGCTCGGACTCTTCAACCGTCTTTAAATCTCCGGTTATTCCCGCTCTCCAAGGCGACTCGAAAGGATAATCTACCCTATCGTCGTAAAGCACGGCGCCCGCCCTATTATGTTCCGGCTGCAACACGCCGCTGCCTTCTTCCGTAGCGTGTAAAAATGAGCCGTAATAACCGCTGCCGATAAGTTCGGACTGCGCAATCAAGGAATAGATATTGGTTTTGTCTACTTTGTAAAGCAAAGGCATTGTTAGAGATTGAGTCGGCACCAGATCCCGCGACGAATATCTGATGTAATTGCGCTCGTACGAAAAAGCGTTGTAGTTCCCGTTAGGAGCATACTCCATCGACCAAATCCTGGTTTTTTCCGGAAGAGCAAACTGCGTTTTCTCTTCCAATACGGTCATCACGCCTTCACTGTCGTCTATTTTCCGTATTCCGTAACGGAAAGCGTATCCGTCGTCATAACAGCGCATTATCACATCGAAATAGAACAAATAACCTTTTAGCGTTACCGTAGTTTCGTTGCAGTCATACGTTACGTATTTACGTTTACCCGTCTTGTTTTCGTACTCGCCTGTAACTCTGCGCGAGTTTACAGAATACAACTGTGCGGCGCTAAAATCGTCCTCTTGGATATCGATACCCATTTCCGACTTGTGTACTACTTGCACATCGCCTTTATTTACGGTATAAAACATCTTGCCTTCGCCATCCCACTGCATAGACGCAATGATAGAACCGTCGGGAGATTTTACGTTCCAGTTGCGATCTGTTCCGCCGATACCGGAATCGGCGGGCGTACCGCACCCCGTTGCCATAAGGCAAACGGTAAGAGCCAAGCCTGCGCATAATAATCCTTTTTTCTTCATAATAATTTCACCCCTATGCTTAACTTATTTTAGCCATGACAGAGCTCAAAAGTTGAGTGAATCTGTCATCGATATTCGGCTCTTCTTCCTTAAAGAAGGGAAGAAGGTTATCCATTGCTACCGCTTGTGTCCTGATAGCTTTAAGACTCTTTATACCGGGCATAGAATACAAATATTCGGGTTTTTCAACCACCTTTTTAATAAGGGCACCTCTTGTGTTTTCTTCGTAATCCGTTTTATTAAATTCCGCATAAGCCTTTTTGTTTAAAGGAGCCAATCCTGCCTCCGCAAACTTATAGGAATTCTCCACAAGGTATTTTGCGAATACCGCCGAAGCGCACAGCTGCTTATTAGTAACGCCGTCGGCAAGCTTGCAAAAGCTTAGCCCGGAAGTAACGACGGGAATACGTTTGCTAATATCGTCGTCATTGTCGGAAAACAGTCCGCTTACAGACATCACGCCCACATTCTCGGCTTCAGCAAGTACTTTACTATCGTAATTGCCATATTCGCTTGAATCGTTTTTCATTCCGCCGCTTAAACCTATTATTCCAAAAAGCGAATTGCCCGATTTAACGTCGTTAATGATTTTATCGGCGTTCTGTCCGCTTATAGTCCTACCGCGGCATTCTCCGCGCACTCCGAATAAATTATAAGATTTATTCAAAACATCTATAACGCTTGTCTTAACTTCGGGAACTTTCCAGTCGTTTATCATTTTGCCGTTTCCAAGTTTACAGAAATCTACTCCGTTTTGAACAAAAGGCAACGTGTTTGTATTCTCTTTAAAATAATACTCACTCTGTATAAACGGCGCAAAATCGGCATTAATTGAAATTTCGCCGGCGTATGCTTTCTTTAAAAGGTCTGTCAGCTCGGTATAATTGGTAGGAAGCTTATCTTCGTTATATTTTTTAATAAGAGCTTTATTATAAATAATGTACGGTACTCTTGCGGCTAGCGGAAGAGCTTTCATAATCCCTTTTGCAAAAGTTTCCTGTATTGCGTCTTCGTAAAATTCCGAATTATCGAACTCAACGCCCGCCACGGAAAACATGTCGGCAGTGCTGTATTGCGTATCAGGATCGTTTACGATTGAGGACGTTAACTGGTTGCGCAAAAGCAACGTTGATTGACCGGTAAAAATGTCCGTAACGTTAATTTTTATTTTGCCCTCATATTCTTTATTGAAGTCGCCGACAATCTGTTGAAAAACCTCATAGTTGATTATACTGGTGTTTGCGCACCACACCGTAACATTTTCGTTTTCGTACACTACGTTGTCGTTTTCGTCTCTTTCAACCCAACCCCTATCTATTTCATATCCGGCATACAGCGTCATAGCGTCGGAAATCAAGTCGTTATCCAAATCCCATTTTTCGGTGCAGTTTTCGTCCTTATACCAACCGGTAAAATTATAACCGATGCGCGAAGTGTCCGGTATTGCTTTTGACATTACCTTATCGCCGGACTTTAACAACAACGTCTTATTTGTTTTGCCGGGGCAGGAGAATTTGAAGTTGACTTCTACAAAGCCCTTTTCGGGCTTCCAACCGGCATACAGAGTTATGTCGCCAGAAACGCCTTTTGAAAAATCGTAGGGCACGGTACAAGCCTCGTCGGTGTACCAGCCGATAAGCGAATATCCTTCCCTGTAAGCACGCCATTCGCGTGCTTTTTGACCGGACTGCACAGTCATTTTTCTTGCGTCAACATCGGCGTAATTAAGGTCATAATTTACAAAATATGCCGAATCGGACGAACTGTCGTTGCAAGCAGCCGCAAACGGGACTATCGACGTTGCGAGCGCGGCGCATAACGCTATTGCCGCAATGCGTTTTTTATTCCTCATTCTTTATTCCTCCTCTTTTTTTGAAATGATAGCCGGCTCTGCGGGAGCTGACTTTTGTCCATTATCCCTCTGCGTAACCGAACCGCTTCCCGTCAAACTGTTAATTTTATTCGTTGCGTCGTCTCCGCTCAAGAACACAATATTAGTTATAGACGTTTCCGACAGTCTGTCGCCGGTGATTGCGGGAACGGTGTTGCCCTCAAAGTCCGAAACCGTATTCGTATAGGTAAAGATACAAACATCGTTTATAAACAGGTAGAAATTGTTTCCGTCTCTTGCAATCGCAAACTTAACCTTTTTGCCCGCCGTAGCCGAGGCGTCCGCAGGGAATACATAACCTTCCGGAGCGGTTAAGCTCATAGTATCTTTTATATTAGTGATTTTTTTAATCAAGGGATCACTATAATAGTAATCTACCGAGTTAGTGATGTTTTTGACAAACACGTTGCCGCTTCCTCTGCAAATTACAAACGAGAGTCTGTTATTATCAGCGCCTTCGAGATAGTGCGCCATTCCCAATACAGGATTTCCGCCGTAGTTATTATCCGCATTATATGCCGATAATACAAACGTCACTTCGGTATAATACCGTGTACCGGCAGCCACATTGAAGCGTGCGGTTGAAAAACCGTTTCCGCTGTTTTTCAGAACTTGCTCATCGTCTGCCGAATAACGAGTGTCATCGGTTAGCGCATAGCCTTTCGTATCGCCCGATGCCATCACTTTTCTGTAAACGTTGACAGTTAAAGTCTTTGTTACGCTCTTAGCGTTATCGGGGTTTGTTACCGTATAGATTATCGTGTGCGTACCATTTGCAAGCGCAATGGTGTTTCCGGTAATCGTCGTAGAAGCGCCGTCAAGAGTGATAGTCATACTATCGCTAATGTCCGTATCGCCTAACATTGCCGTGACAGCAGGTAAAGTTACCGTTGTATCTTCATTGTAGTATCCGGTCTGCACAACGTCGAGCGTTGCGCCCTCATCTGTTGCCGTATATGTTACGTTGTCGGCGTCTGCGGGCGCGGTGAGCGTCAGAACGGGAGTGTCCGCTTTAAGCTTAACCTTAACTTGTACCGTATCTGTCTTGCTGCCCACGCTTACTGTAATGGTTGCTTCGCCGTTTGAAATAACCGTAAGCGTGCCGTCTTCGCCCACCTTAACTATACTTTCGTCAGACGATTTAAACGAACACTTCAATTTCTCGTCATTGTTATAGTAGTCGGGGGTAATCGAAACTTCTATCTTTCCAGTAAAAGTCTGATCGAGATTTTCTTCAAAAGCCGATTTATTTGTTATTTCGGGCGTAGGAATAAGCCCCGCTATCTTATTGCTTGCCGCAGTTCCGTCAAGCAATCTAATATCCGTCATGGTCGTTTCGGACATTCTGTCCGCCGAAATGCCGGGAACGCTTGCCGCCGAATAGTAACCGTTGTCAATACCGGAAATATCCCTTTCTTCGATAAGCACGTCGTTCATAAACAGGTAGAATGTGTTTCCGTTTCTCGCTATCGCAAGCTTTACTTTTTTACCTGCCGCAATCGATGTGTCCTTAAGGAATATATAACCGTATTTTTCTGTCAGAGAAGTTTTGGTGTTTATGTTATAGCTTCCGCCTATTGGATTATCCCAAATATTTCCTTTGTCTTCTGTAAAATCCGCAACAAAAACCGAACCGCTTCCTCTGCCTACCACGTACGACAGGCGACGCGCTTTTTCTTCGCCGACATAATGTCCCAAGCCTATAATCGGATTGCCTTGGTTGCTGTCATATGCCGGCAATACAAACGTTACTTCCGCATAATATAGCGTGCTCGGCGCCATATTGAATACGCCTCTGAGTCTGCTCGTGCCCGTTGTGGTAACTTCCTGCTCGCTGTCGGGCGCGTATTCTTTGCTTACTACGCAATCCCATTCGGGGTGAGCGTCCTGATTCGGTCCTTTATAAGAGAATAACTTTCTGTAAACGTTGACCGTTAAAGTCTTTGTTACGCTCTTAGCGTTATCGGGGTTTGTTACCGTGTAGGTTACCGTGTGTGTACCCTTTGAAAGAGTAACCGTGTTTCCGGTAATCGTCGTAGAAGCGCCGTCAAGAGTGATAGTCATACTATCGCTAATGTCCGTATCGCCTAACATTGCAATGACAGCAGGTAAAGTTACCGTGGTATCTTCATTGTAATAGCCTGTCTGCACAACGCCGAGCGTTGCGCCCTCATCTGTTTCTTCAAATTTTACGTTTTCATCTTCGGGACGGATAAATTCTATTACAGGCGTGCCCGCAGGTACCGCAGGAAGCTCAACCGTAATTTTTACGGTATCATACTTGTTGCCGACGTTTACCGTAATAGTTGCCTCGCCGTTTTTATGCGCGGCAAGCGTAACGCCGTCCTCGCCTACCGAAATAACGTCGGGGTTATCCGAAGTAACGGTTAAATTCACAAAACCTTCGTAGTGGGGCTGCCACTCGGTGATATCTGCTTCAACCGCTCTCTTTTCATATTTATTGGTCCATTTTTCTGCAAGAGTGTCTTTATTGCTTATTGCTACTCCGGGAATAAGAGTTTCTATTTTATTCTGAGCGTCGCTTCCGTCCATCAATACGATGTTTTCCATAGTCGTTTCCGACAGCCTGTCGCCGGTGATTGCGGGAACGGTGTCGCCCTCAAAGCCCGAAACCGTACGCATATCAATAAGAACATCGTTCATAAACAGATAGAAATAATCTCCGTCTCTTGCTATCGCAAACTTGACTTTGTTGCCTGCCGCAGTCGAGGTGTCCGCAGGGAATACATAACCTTCCGGAGCGGTTAAGCTCATAGTATCTTTTATATTATTGATTTTTTTAATCAAGGGATCGCTATAATAGTAATCTCCCGCGTCAACGATTTTGATAAACACGTTGCCGCTTCCTCTGCCAATCACTAACGAGATTCTGCGCGCTCTTTCATTGCCGAGATAGTGCGCCATTCCCAATACAGGGTTTCCGCCGCGGTCATTGTCCGTATTATTATATGCCGATAATACAAACGTCACTTCGGTATAATACCGTGTACCGGCAGCCACATTGAAGCGTGCGGTTGAAAAACCGTTTCCGCTGTTTTTCAGAACTTGCTCATCGTCTGCCGAATAACGCGTTTCTTCCGTTAACGCGTAACCGTTCGTATCGCCTGACGCCATCACGTTTCTGTAAACGTTGACCGTTAAAGTCTTCCTTGCGACTTTGCTTTCGTCACGAGGGTCCGCCGCCGAATAGGTTAATTGGCATGTTCCTTTCTTAAGCTTAACGATATTTTCCGTTATAATCTCTTCGTCTTTCTTTATTTCGATATTTTCGACAACTTTACCGTCCGTTGTCGTTGCGTATACCGTGGGTAAAATTACTTCTGTTTCTTCGTTGTAATAGCCCGACTGTAAAACGCTGAGTATACCGCCTTCCTCGGTTTCTTCAAATTTTGCAGAACCGATTCCGTCCGACTCAAAGGTTATCTTGGGCGTTCCGTATGCTACGCTCGCCGTAAACGTATCCGACTTACCGCGAACCGTTACGGTAACGGTTGCGCTGCCGTTGGCTAGGGCTTTGATTTGATAGCCGTTAACCTGTTCGATAATGCCGACAGGCTCGCACGTAATGACGGGACGGGTGTTTTCAGCGTCATAAAACGAAGGGCTGAAGGTTACGTAAGATGACAAGTCATACGTAGCTCCGTACGCCAAGTTAGCTAAATCGGACTTATTTGTTATTTCAAATGTTTCCAATGCCGCAACGACGGAAAGTGCGACTGTATCGCTGAAATCGCCGTACGTTACGGTTATTGTAGCGTCGTTGCCAATAGCCTTTGCCTTTAACGCAAGACCGTCGGCTTCGATAATATCGGGTGCAGACGAAGTAACCGTTACCTCGGAAGCCGTAAGCGGTGAAGTAGAATTTTTAAATAATTTAGCTACGTCTAACGTACGATCCGCGTCGCCTAACCCCCAAACCTCGCCAAGTTCGGCTTTATTGGTTATAGATACGCCGCGAAGTTTGGGCGTTACGGTAATTGCAACCGTATCGCTTGCATTTCCTAAGCTTACCGTTACATTTGCCGTGCCGCCGCCCGTTGCCGAAAGCGTTAAGCCGTCAGCTTTTACAACTTCCGAGTTGTCCGACGAAACCACCACCTCGGTATTGTCCACAGTATACTTATCGGGAGCGATAGATAATTCTATCGTTCTGTTTTCGCCCTCTTCCTCCCATACGGCAGTGAGTGCGTCTTTGTTAGTTATGCTCACGCTGATTTTTTCAGCGCCTTTGCTTGTGCAACCCGCAATAATCAGCATAAAGCAGCTAATCAAAGCAAGCACAACCAACGAAATCTTTTTTTTCATTTTCCTACCTCCGTTATATAAAATTTATAAACATACTCTTAGCGAGTATTATTTCCCTGTTTTAAACCCGTTGCGCAAATTCTTCCACCGATCTTCGTAAAAAATGCCGTTCGGAAGGTTCCGACCCGCCGTTTGCATATCCCAAAAGAATTAACGCGTCCGCCGTTAAATTTTCGGGAAGGTCAAATTCTCCGCGCAATAAATCGGGATTGAAATTGCAAACGCAACAACTGTCTAAACCGTACTCGGTTGCCGCATACATTGCCGTCGCCGCAACGATGCCGATATCGATTAAAATATTTTCTTCTCCGCTGTAACGGTTAGCCCAAGAATTTTTCCTGTCGGAACAGATAATAAATGCGCACGGCGCACCGTAAAGCGTTGCTTTTGCGTTTTTTAGTTTTTCAACCGCCCGCTCGTTTTCCGCAATCAATATTTTATACGGCTGTTTATTTAACGCGGTGGGCGCAAGCTTGATTAAATCAAGTATTTGCATAACTTTCGCTTTTTCAACTTTTTTGTCTGAAAAATCTCTTGCCGAATAGCGGTTTTTACATACTTGTTCAAAATCCATAATCTTCTACGCCACAATGTTCAACGGACTTATAACCGTAATCTTATCGATTAGTTTGCCGCTTGTTTTTTCTATCACAGTTACGCTGTCGGAGTTTTCGTTAGCGCAAACTATATAATTGCCTATTATATCGAAATCCCTGGGACTGTCTCCGCCGCAGGCAAATGTTTTTTCGGGCTTTAACTCTTCGCCGTTTACTTGCAAAACAAATATTTTGTTCTCTTCGCGTACGGAAACGTAAAGTTTGCTTTCGTCAAGCCGTATCGCCGCCGCCGTGGAATTTTCTTTTCCGCAAAAGAGCTCGACCGTTTTAAGATAAGTCAACGACCCGTTCCCATATCCGAAAACGCTTACGGACGGAATAAGCTCGTTCGCCGAATACAGAAATTTGCCGTCCCGCGAAAAAACCGCATGCCTTACGCCATAGCCGTCGGGAACTTTTTCCGACGAAACAGGCTTTAAATTTCTGTCGTATACAAAAACCGTATCAAGCCCCAAGTCGCAACACAACACGTACTTTTTATCGGGCGAAAAAGTTACGAAATGCGTATGCGCTTTTTCCTGCCTTACGGCGTTAACGCCGCAGCCCATGTGCTTTTTAAAATCTTCGCAGTTTTTTACAACGTTACCGCTTAAATAATTAGCTATATAAACGTCGTTATCCACAGCCAGATGGCAGGCGCATTGACCGATCGTATTTTTAATTTCCGAACAATCGGACAAATCGCTTTTGCACGAAAAATATCCGCTGTTTACGCTTGACCTGAACGGCGAACGGAGCAAAACGTGCAGTCTGTTACCGTTTACGACAGCATACATAGGTTTTGCGCAAGGCAAATACTTTATATGCCCGATACGCCCGTTATCCGTAATGCGGCACTTGTAAATTCCGCCGCCCGCGTCGGTTTCGGCACAGGACAGAATAAAAAATTCTTTCATAATTAAAGCATTGTCTGCGTATCGTTAGGGTCTCCGTTGCGCGCCGCGTCGTATTCGGGCGACCAATCCAAATCGCGGTACTTTTCGCCGCGCGGGTCGGTTTTTATCCATTCGGTCAGCATATCGAGCATCTCCACGGTCCAAGTCGCCCTGTCAATCTGCGCCGTGGTGAATTTATTCTGAGCTATCATTTCAAAGCCGAAATCGTCTTTAACGTGCGTTTTTGCCGCTCCGTCCACAACTTCCTGCACAAGATGGGAAGGAATAAACAGCACTCCGCCGCCCGCGCCGTAAACAATATCGCCCGGCAAAACCGTAGCCTTGCCTATGCGGGTTATGCCGTTAAAATCCTTCATAATAAACTCGCGTATGGGCGTGGGGTCTATGCCGCGATAATAAACCTGAACGTCTTCAACCGCTTTCATCTGCTGGGTATCTCTTATCCCGCCCCAAACAACGCCGCCGCCCGTCTTTGTTTTTGTCTTTATGGCTGTGGTTAAGTTCCCGCCCAAAAACGTGCCCTTGTATATTTTGTCGTACATATCTACGACAACAACGTCGCCCTCGGTTAAGCTGTCTATAACCCATTGGTTATAATTACCCTTCCTGCCCTCTTTTGCGCCTACGCCGAACATAACCTCGTGCAAATCGGGACGGGTGGGGACGAAGGTTGCCGTAACCGCCCTGCCGATAAGTATTCTGCCGTCGTCGTGAAGGGCTTTCAAATCGCCCTCGAACTGGCTTTCGTAACCTTTGACGAATATGGGTTTCCACAACTCTTCCAAGGTCATTTTTCGCATTTTTTCAAGGTATTTAGCGGGTACTCTCGGTCTGCCGTCGGGAAAACGCGCACCCTTCCACTGCGGCGTTAACGCTATAATATCCTCTTTTGAATTAAATTTAATCATAAACTCATACCCCCGTCTACTTTCATATCCGCACCGGTTATATATCCGCTGTCGTCGCTTGCCAAAAACGCAACAAGCCCCACACATTCTTCGGTTGTACCGATCCTTCCCGCAGGTATTTGCGCCTCCACTTTTTTGCGCGCGTCTTCGTCGTTACAAACGCTTGCGTTTCTCGGAGTTGAGATGGCGCCGGGTGAAACGTTGTTAACCGTAACGCCGAACGGCGCAACTTCCTTTGCAATATTTTTAACAAGACTCATAACCGCGCACTTTGTAGCGGCATAAAAAGGCAGTTCGGGGTGCTGCCTGTGCTGGTTTACGCTTCCTATCGTTATTATTCTTCCAAAACCGTTTTCCCTCATGTCGGGGAAATACGCCTGCATAAGTTTAAGCGTGGAAACAATGTTTACGTTCAACTGCTTGTCGATTTCCGTATCGGAAATATCCTGCCATTTTTGTTTGAACTGTACGCTTGCATTTAAAATAAGCACGTCTACCGCGCCCGTCTTGCCTTTAAGCGCCGCAACCTGCGCATTATCCGACAAATCGCATACAACTGCCTTGTATGCGCCGATTTCTTTTTTTATCCTCTCGGCTTTTTCCATATCAGAGCTACAATGAACTATTACTTTAAATCCGTTTTTAACAAGTCTTTCGGCAACAGCTTTGCCTATACCTTGCGTCGAACCCGTTATAAAAGCCGTTTTCATAAAACCACTTCCTTGCTGTTTTTATCGAAATTAACGTAATATGTTTTGTCTCCCGCCGTTACTTCGTACTCGCCGTAAAAGCCGCGGAAACTTACTTTGCCGTTTTTATCCGCCGTCAATGTTTCGTTAGTCGTCCAGACCTCTTTTATTAAATGACGCAAACGCTTATATGCGGGTTTTTCGCTCATATCGAAGCGCAATAGTCCGCCCCTGTAATAGTTTTCACCGCCTTCCATATCCCCCGGCGTCGTAAAAGCGGCATATCCGTCTACGAGATTCCAATACACGATTTGCGATACGTTGGGGTATGAGAACCACAAAGAATACAGCTTTTCCAATACGTCCGCCTGCGACTGCTCGTCAGCCGCGTCCGTTGTGAACGCAGGGACGGTTACTTCCGTAATCTGTATCTGTTTACCGAAACGGGCGTAATTATCGAGCGCCTTTATAAGTTGCCCCAAATCGTAAAGTTTTCTTGTTTCCTCGAAATACTTTTCCTTTTTATGGAATACATGGTACTGCATACCTATTGCGTCAATCCTGCCGCCCTTGTTCAGCTCGCCGTCGATATATGAATAGTAATTATCCCAAGGAGTTTCGTTCGATTCCCAAATAGACGACCACTCGTTTATGCAAAGCGTGTTATCGGGAAAATACTTTTCCGCAAGCTTAAAGCAAAAATCGATATAATCGGGCTGCGAATAAAACTCCGTCTTTCCGTTAGGCCACAGCATCTCATTCGTAACTTCGATTGTAGGAATTTTGTCGGCGTATCGGGACGATATTTCACGCATACGCCTTTCTATATGCGCCTTTTCTTCTTCCAAAGTTTTACTTTTAAGCCAATCGGGGAAAAACCCGTTATAGCAAAGAGCGTGTTCTCTCGGCTCCAATCCGTTTTTTTCGCAGAATTCCACGCACAAATCCGTAGGCGGACGGCGGTAAATTTTAGGGGAATTTTTCGCATACCTCGTCTTTCCCTCTTCGGGTTCGGTTGCGTCCCAATAGAAAGGCACCGTTGCCATATTGAAAAAATCTTTTAATTTTTCCTTGTATATTTGGTTTTTATTTTTATCGTCAGGTATCTCGTCGAGCATAAACATATTGCAGCCGAAACGGAATCTATGTTTTTTCAATTTGACCGTAACTCTTTCTCCCGATTTCGTTTTTACCGTAAAGTTACCTTTTCTGTTCTTTTCGATACCATCTTTAATACCCTTTTCTATCTCGTCAGAGCTTACCAAAAGCTCGTTTATATCATAAGCCATTTTTTATCTCCAAAAAAATTATAATTTTATGCGGTTTGTGTAAGGCGGAAAACAGCTTCTCCAAAACGGTTACCACGCGTTTTCATACTCGGTGTGTCGTAATGCCAAATGTCGTCGGGTTTCATACTTAAATCGCATGCCGGCACATATTCAGCATATCCGTCGTTTGCAACGACATATCTCTGTTTGTCCGTAACGGTGATTTTATGCGCAGCTGGCGGAGGCGGTGTAATTTTCCCGATTGTAAACGGAAGATCGGGAACCGAAAGATATGTTCGTATGTCCTTCATAAAACCGGCAAGCGTATGATTATAGACACTTGCGGCTCTCCCGCTGGATGCGTCGGCTTCGCCCTGCATCCAGCACATAGCAATGATATTTACTTTAGTACCTCTATTTAACGCCTGCTTTTAAGCAGCACGGACGGTTTTTACCGTGGTCCAAAACCCGATACCGCAGATCATTGTATCATCAGCGTCGGAATAAAGCTTTGCGGCGCTTGTATTGCCGATCTCCTGTTTAATTGATGAAGGCGAAAGAAAAAAATCATATATCGTCCGACCGCCCCAAGCGCACTCTACTATGCCGATATCGCGTTCACTATCCTTATATTTTTCCGAACAAGCCTCGGCAATCCCTACTTCGGGGCCGAAACGCGCAAATGTTTGTCCCAATCCGTTTTTAACTTTTCCCCAGCTTTTGGCGTTAATGTTCCACTCAACATCGTCTTGTTCTAAGTCTTTTATATTTACGCCCTCCCCAGAATAGCCGAAAAAAACCTACATCGTCGTAATACACGTCAAGTCCCTCCCTCCCAATCAGACAGCCCCAAAGCATTCGACTGCCCGCCGAGAATAACGACGTCAAGATTTTTTTCTTCTTTCGTAGATGTTACATTTGTAGAGTTATTGCCACACCCGGCAAAAGACGCAACTATAGCAACAGCCATAAAAGCGATAATAAACCCATAAAAATTCTTTTTCATTTTTATTATTCGTTGATATATATATTCACTCTCATTAAGACCACTCTCTGTCGTTAGACCATTCTTTATCCCATTCCGACGTGTCTGCCCAAGGCTCGCCGTAATCCGCCTTTGCAAATTTTTTGATAAGTTCTTCATTAAGGCTTTCTACGCCGAGCCCCGGTGCGTCGGGAACTTTCATAAACCCGTTTTCCAATTTAACTTTCGGGTTTATCAGCTCGAACCATTCGGGGTGGTCTACCGAATGGAACTCAACCGCAAGCACGTCTTTCATTGCCGCAGCCGCATGAACGGCAGCCATAAACGCTATAGGGCTTTCCGCCATATGTATCGCAAGCGCAACGCCGTACTTTTCGCACAGTCCGCTCAATTTTTTTATTTCGGAAAGTCCGCCCACCGTCAACAGGTCGGGATGAACTACGTTTACTCCCGCTTTCATAATCTCCTCGAAGTTTTCCGAAAGATAGATATCTTCTCCCGTGCAAATGGGTACGCAGGAATTATCCGCAAATTTTTTTATATCTTTTACGTTTTGCCAAGGAGTCAGATCCTCCATCCAAGCTATGTTATATTTTTCAAGACGTTTTGAAAATCTAATCGCATCCTCTATCGCGACATGCCCGAAATGGTCGATGGCGAGCGGCACTTCATACCCGATTACAGCTCGCACTTGCCTTACATAATCTTCAAGATAATCAAGCCCTTTTTCGGTTATATGTATACCGGTGGCGTAGTGGGGAATTGTGAATATCTGATAATTCTTACCGAACATAAGAGATTTATCAATGGAACCGGATTGATGACAAATAGCTTTAAGGTTATAGCTTTTAAAATCGTCTAACATACCGATGGGAGCGTTCAGCGTGCCGGGTTCGTCGTATAAAAGCTCGATTCCCAAATCCATTTTAAGAAACGTAAAGCCTTGATCCATACGCTTTTTTAAAGCGATTCCCATATCTCGCCCCGTATGCTTGCCGTCCACGTCGGTATCGCAATAAATACGCACTTTATCCCGCCATTTGCCGCCAATCAACTGATAGACCGGAATATTATAGAATTTGCCCGCAATATCCCACAGAGCGATCTCTATGCCGGAAACGCCCCCGCCTTGGCGGGAATGTCCGCCGAATTGCTTAATACGGTTAAATATTTTTTCTATATTTAAAGGATTTTCGCCTATAATTCGCGATTTCAGCTTCTTTGCATAAGTTGCGCTCGATGCGTCGCGCACTTCGCCGTATCCGACTATCCCCGCATTCGTATAAATTTTAAGCAAAATCATATGCTTGGGTAAACCGTCGATATCGGCAACTCTTAAATCGGTTATTTTGAGTTCGTTTGCAGTCATAAACATCTTCTCCGTTTATTTTAATTATTTTACACGCATGTTTTTCAAATGAAAAATATCCGTATAAGTCAATTTTTCTATTTTTTATATTTAAAAATACTTCTCGAAGCCTTTCCCGGACGAAAATGTAAAGCTGATTTCGTTTACCGCACTTTATTTTAAATTCGCGGACGACAGGCGCGCCGTCGTAATTTCCCTTGCGGGGTAAAATTTTTATTTTTACGCCGTTTTCATCCGCAATCGTTTTTATATACGTGAACGTATATTCTCCGCGCTCGGAGCCGTATCTTTTGCCGTCATCCACGTAAAGCCCCTTCTTTTCGTTATAAAATCTGTGCGCATAGGACTTCCTTAGGGAAACTTGCCGAGTCGAACACTATGCACTTGTTTATAAACATACCGAAGCGCGGCGCATCGACGGGATAAATTCGCTCTCTTCCGTTTTTACAGACGATGAAGTCCTCGCCTTTCGGACGATTTTCACGCACGTGGATTGTAAGCTTTTCGGATTTGACCGTCACCGTATCGCCGCGTTTTTCAACCGTATACTCCACAGGCTGCCACGGCGTATACCGACCAACCGTAAACGGTACTTTCCATTCGCCCGCAAAGCCTTCCGCACACTTGCGTATGCGAAACAACTGCGTCCTAAACAAGTCAAGACATCATGTGTCTTATTGACAGTATTCTAAACTTATGGTATAATATTTACGTCAATTTTTCTTGTCAACATATGCAATTTGCTTTAAAACAGTTCGTATTTGCAGTTTGTTTTCCAAAGCAAACAGATAACTGTACTCGTAAAATGATATTTTCTTTCCTTTTCACGATATATTTTACCATTTGAACATATTAAAAACCACTATTATGTTGCCCTATTTGCATACAATATTGCAAATTATAGGAGTTTACTATGAAACAAACAATCGATACCTTTACAGATAAATACGGTAATACTATTTTGAAGATCTTTATTTCCAAGGCTTTTGCACAAAAGCGACCAAAAGTTTTACACAGGCATACCGAATTCGAAATATCGATGATTTTGTCAGGAAAAGGCGTTTACAATACCAATATAGGCGATTTTGAATTTTCCAAAGGCGATATTTTTCTGTTTTCCACAAACGAATACCACAATATATCGGATATATTCGAATGTGACGGACAAAATTTTATGGAAGTTTTGAATATCCAATTTGCACCGGCGTTTATTTATACCGACGATAATACGAGGGATACGATATTCATGAATATATTCCTTAACAGGCGGAATAATTTCAGCAATATGTTGCCGAGAGAGAACCCTTGCACTTATTATTTACGACAAAAATTTTTTGCGATAAAAAAAGAGTGCGAAGAAAAGAAGCCGTGCTATTTTGTTGAAACCCGCAATTATATTATTTCTTTATTGATTTCCATTTTCAGAAATTACAATTTTGCCGAATTCAAACAACCCGCCACATCAATATTTAACGAGATAAACGGGTTACAGAAAGCCATAGCGTTTATAAACGAAAACTACTGCGACGAAATTTCTCTTGACGATATTGCAGCGGCGGCATATTTTTCGAAATTTCATTTTATCCGACTTTTCAAATCGACATACAACATGACTGTATGGGATTATATAAATATCAAAAGAATAGACAAAGCCGTTAATTTGCTTACAAAAACAAATGAGACCGTTATAAGTATTGCTTTAAAATGCGGCTTTAACAGCCCCGCAAACTTTAACCGCATTTTCAAAAAAATAACGGGGCTTACCCCAAAAGAATGCCGCCAACACCCCAAAATCGTATATTAACAAATAAATCGGTTTGTTTTCAGTCCCCTCTTTAAGAACCTCTGATTAAGTTCAGTTTTAAGAGTTTAGTAGAAAAGTCAATATTTCTTTATCGATAAAAAAATATCTTTACGCCGAAAAAAACATCAAACTCGTAAATTTTGAGTCTCTTCGCTCCTTAATTTCCCTTTATTTTGTTGATAACTTCATTCGAGCGTATGTTAAAAGATTTGCTAACGCGAATAACATCAGCAATTTCGTTTTAGCTTTCTGCATACTTCGATATACTATCTTCCTACATCCGAAACGCTCTTTTATGACGGCAAATATATGCTCGACATGTATTCTGACTGATGTCTTTTGCATTTCATGTTCCCGTTCTTCGAGCGTCGTTAGCGTTTTTCGTTTTCTGTTTATTTCAAAATTAATATCCTTTCGTTTCTTACATATCATATATGACAGTTTTTTGTGACTTCGTTGCGTCCATTCGATTTCTCCGCTCCCGTCCTGAAATTTTTCACAAATACTTGTTCTATATTCCATTCCCGTATATCCCGCATCCCCATATATTACACTTTCTTCACCGTGAACTAAATTCCCTGATTCTTCTATGTCGTTTACGTCTGCTCTTGTTATTGTTATGCTATGGACAATTTTACTGTCTTTATCCATTCCGATATGGGCTTTTACTCCGTAATGATAAGCGTTATTTTTCTTCGTTCCACCCATTTCCGATGTACGTTGGTGAGTTTTATTCTTTGTCGACTGTGACGTCTCTATTATTATTGCGTCAACCATTGTTCCTTCGTGTAAAATTATATTCTTGCCGATAAGAAAGTCTTTGAACGACTTAAAAATACGCTCGGTTAAGCCGTGTTTTTCGGGCAAATGTCTGAATTTGCACAACGTTGTTTCGCACGCAGGCTTCTCCATAAACTCCGACATAATTCCTTACCGCCATATTTTCGACCAATAAATCTTCCGTTTCAGGATCGGAAAGATTATACCACCGACTAATCAGATACATTTTAAGAATAACTTCAAGGGCAATCGGTTGTCTGCCGTTACCTTTTGAGTAGTAATACGGCGAGATTATATCGCACCATTCCTGTAGAGGAACTATTTTTTCCATTTTTCCTAAAAATACTTCTTTTTGTGTCTTTTTACGCTTGCTACTATATTCAATTTAGCAAAAACTAATCTGTTTTTCCATGTTTATATTATACCATTTTTATTATATGTTTGACAACCTCTTAATCAGAGCTTCTTAAAGTGGGGGCTTTAGGAATAGCCCTAAAGGGCGTGAATACCGGCATGGTGCTTAAACCGCCTACCGCATTGGAGCAAGCCTTTTATTTCCTTTTCGGGGTATCTCTCTTCTCTTGATTTGATTTCAGCCATTTTTCTAACGGAGCGTAATATTCTACCATACTGATTTGGTCAATCATATCTTCTTTCTTTTGGTTTTGGATATACTTTTCTACGGCTTGCTTGTTTCCGCCCAACTGGGCTTACGTATTATCTCCGACTCCAAAATGCCGGTTTCCCATTTTGTACTTTAGTTTCGCATACCGCTCGAAAATTATCATGGTACCCTTGCCTTTGAGGGTTCTCCTGCTGGGCGCGGACAAAGCCACGAAGCCATAGCAGTGTAGGAACCAAGATACTTTTTCATTCAGCGGTACCCCCACATATAGTTTAGCTCATAGAAGCTTGTTTGTATAGCACACGAATGCTTGAAGCTAAAGCCTTCCACCACCGGCATAGCCGGTGGATTTTACAAGCCTTGGCTTATTCTTCATAAAAAAGTCCGAGCAAATCACTCGGACTTTTCGTTTATATTTTCCTCGATTGACGCCTTTCAGTACGACGATTATTTTGTTGTCTGCCATAACTCGGATATACTCTACAAGTCTGCGGACGGTTACTTCGTCATACTCGTTGAAGCGCATTGTTTCGTCGGACAATATACTCTTTATTCGTTCTATCTCGGTACTCACTTTTTCGTTAGCTTCTAAACGTGATTTTGTCAGTTCCAACTCTTGCCGTAGTGCCGACAACTGCTGACAAAGCTCGCTTATCATTTTGCGGAATCGTTTAGAATCGCCGTTGCTTTCGTGACTTAATTGCACCGTCCTATCCATTTCTTCGTCAAGGTCTTTTATCTGTTTTTCCAAAGACGAAAAATACAATACATCGTCGTTGCCCGTTACTCCATAAGATAGGTTGGACATTATCAAGTCCAATACTTCTTGCCAACCGACAATGTGCCGTCCGCTTGACGCGCCGATGTCGATTGCAAGGTAGTAGTTCATATTCACACCATATTTTTAAGGGTATCAATGCCGACAAAGATAACTTTATCGGCATTGCCCTCACTAAATTTACTCTGCCGCTTTTGGCGTAGGCAATTCGTTTGCCGTATAAGTCCAACCTTCGCCGAGCGTAGTCTTTACGACTTCACCGTGCGTTGCGCCTTCAGTCGTTACCGTTACGTTTCCGTCAACGTCCGTTCCTGCTGTTCCGTCTACTCTTATCTTTACGCAGTTGAACGCACCAAAGAAGGTATAGGAATTCCCTGGCTTCCTTTAGCCGCTCTGCGGGTAGTAAATCGAGCAAGGCTTTAAAGGATTCTTTTGTTTCACCCGTATTTTCTTTACACATATAGGTTACTTTTTCGATCAAATCGGGCGAATGACAAACGTCATACACCGTCTTGTCTGAAAAAGAATAGGAATCGGGTAGAATATCATATAGCTCCTCTATCTTTCCCGCTTCTTTCACTTCGTCCAATACCCATACCGCAAACGCCATACAGGTAGACCTCTCCCGAGAAATAAAATCATAGGGAAGCTGCAACGAGGTACAGCAAAGAGCCATTTTAGAAACCACGTCAAGCTCCGGGAATACCTCCCCGTATCTTTCCGCGCTTGCCTTGCACAAATTTGCAGTGGCATTGGTACGCTTCTTTATTTCTCTATCCGTCAGATGCAAAAGCCTAAACATATTCGCAGAAATCTCTTCCAGCTCTTCTGCGGAAAAAGTGTCTATTAGTTCCTTGATCAGCTTTTTCACGGTTGAATAGATTTTTTTTGTGTCCTGCGCGGTTTTATTTGACATTCTTCTCCCTTCCGATTCGTTTTTTTCATTATACCCCTTGCAAGGGCATTTGTCAATATCTCTCGGAAAACAAACTTTTTAATCCCATAATCATCGTCTTTATATCTTGACTTTTTTACAAATATATACTATAATTTTGTTAATTCAAGGAGGATAAAAATGGAAGATATAGAAATCATTGCGATGCCAAAGAAACGGGGCAGACCTGCGAAACAAGAAAACACAGAGGAATACATTCGTTTATACGAGGAAGGCAAAACCCTGCAAGAGATTGCCGATATGTATGGCGTTTCTCTGCAAGCGGTCCGATATCGCTTGAAAAAGAATAATATCTCCAGCAGAAAACCCGGACGTGTGCCTTCGGAACCCTTAAAAGACACTGTTTTGGCCCTTTCACAAAAAGTAGATACTTTAACACAGGCTTTGAATGCCATTAAAGGTTGTTTATCTGTTTGTTTAGAAGCGCTTGCGGCTCTTGATAGCCCTATTCCGACGACAGAAACTGTTCCCGCGGAAGCGAACATATCGGCACCGGCAGAGAAACAAATACTTGAGGAAGCCTTTCAGCAGGAAACTTCTCAGGTTTTGGAGCTTCCTCAAGCAGACACGCCAACGCCGCTCCCCAAAGCAAAGAAATCTAGAACACCCAGCAAAGCGATCTCCAACGAAGAGATCATCAGGCTTTATGAGGATGAAAAACTGTCCTGCTACGCTATTGCGAAGCAGCTGGGCATTTCCGTGAATACGATTTACAGTCGCTTAAAGAAAAACAACATTTCTCTTCCTTCACGCGGAAGAAAAGCAACGACTGAAGAAAATTGAGTTTCTTAGAAGGTAAGGACAACGGGATTCTATGTTGCCCTTGTTAATTTGCTCATAGTCTTTCTTTTCTGTAGTAGTTACTTTTCCGTTGGGTAGTTCACATTCACCTGTCATGGTGACAGGTGCCACCTTCCACCTCCGGGGCGGAATTCACCCTTGTGAGGCGTTTCTCTAAATTTTCGAGCGGGCAGGGCTATGATTACAGCCCTGCCTTGCCCTTTTTCAGCGACTCTTCACCGTTTCTTCTGCGGAGAATCGTCATTACCACGTCCCGGTGGTCGCTTCCCCTCCGGCTTTTAGAATATGACCGTTGAGTTTCCCACGCTTACGCCTGAAACCGCGATTTTAAAAGCTGCGTTCGTCAGGTCTATGATCAGGGAACCCACTATGGCGTTCGAATTCGTTTTGTTGATAACATTGATTTTCATGGACGAATCCCGCACATGCGTTTTATAGTAATTTACCGCGCGGTTATAATCCGAACCCTCCGTATAAAGATAGCCGTTGATCTCGCCCAGGCAAAACCCAAAAATCGAGAACTCGGTACTCGTGTTATAATCCCCGAAATCCCGACGAATATCATAATACTCGTCGCTTAAAGACGAAGACAGCGCAGCCGGGAACACAACCAATTCCTGGCGGGGAACTATCTCATACGCTTTATCGAGAGTATAAGCGGTATATACGGGTATTACGGTAATCGGATATTTTTGAGACGGGTCGCCCGTAAAAGAGATACTTTCGTCATTTATAGAAGCAGTCACGCCGTTTAGCGTCACTTTTACGTCCGTTAATTTTTTCTCGTATTCCGCTACACAGGTTGCGGTAACGTTGGTATTGTCCCGACAAGTCACCTTTACATGGATTTTTTCTCCGAACGCTTTTAGACACGTAACGTTCGCGGTCAGGGCGCCGTCGCTTGTCGGCGTGACCGTCACATACTCGGTCGCGGTCTTTCCCGTTGCCCATATACCCGACGGGTTTGCAAACTTGACAGACCAATCCACTGCTTTATTGGTGGCTTCTGCGGGCGTAATGGTCGCTGTAAGCGTATAAGCCGTTTCAGCGATAGGCGAAATGCCGTGGTCGGCGTAATGGGCGGGCGCGATCGGGGCGGACATCAGACGGATGCCCTGTTCCTGCGTTTCGCCCGGCACCATACCGCCGTGGTTGAGAACGAAATTATCGGATTTTTCAGTATCGGTAGGTTTTTCGATTTTTAAGCCGGCTTCAATGTTCCCGTTCTTAAAGCCTGCGACGACCGGGATCATGATCCCCACGCCGAGTATGACGCCCGCCAGCATTGTCGCAAACGATTTAAGTTTACGAGGCTTGCGATCAGTCATGACAGCCGTTTCCTTAACTGTGGTTTGTTGTTCCTTTGTGTTTGCCATATGGTTTTTCTCCTTTCTACTTTTTCAAACAACCAGGGCTGTGATTATTCACAGCCCTGCCTTGCTCTTGTTTCTTTTATAAGTCATTGTTTCTTCGTTTTTTGAGGATGATCACAGCCACCACGCCGATGATCACCAGCGCGCCTATGGCGATTGCCACAATCACGCCTATGCCTACAAAGTTGGTATCCTTGCCCGCGCTTTTGATCTCAAACGTGTATTCCGAATGATTCCCGCACGCGTCGGTCACCACTACCCGGTACTTTCCCGCTTTCGTCAGTTTCTCGCCGAGCTTATACCCGAGCTCGTTGTTATTGAGATATACTTTTACCTCCGCTTCTTCGGATACCTGCGAAATCGTGACGCTGCCCGTGGTCTTTCCGCCGTTCTTCACGCCCTCGAGTAAAACTTCCGGAGCAATGGTGTCTATCGTAAAAGCATAGGTTTGAAAACCGCCGTCATAGTTTTCTATGGTCAACAAATACCTGCCGTGCTCTTTCAGTTTCTTTCCCGAAACATATTCGATCTTCTCCCCGTCCTTTATAAGCGTCACTATCGCTTCGTCTTTCCACTCGAACGCTACGACTCCGTTCGTACACCCGTTATTCTCCACGCCGACGAGCACGCCTTCGGGAATCGGCTGCGCATAACTCATTTGCGCGACCACCGCGTCAAACCCGGAACGGAACTCGTCCGTCAATACGACTTTATATATTCCCGAAGTGCGGAACCCATAAGAAAATGTATTTAAGGAGATGATCTTCCCGTAATCGTCCTGTTCGAGCAGCATCCAGGTTTTACCGTCGTCTATGGATTTATAGATTTCCAGGGATTGGATATGCGATTGCTTATCCGAGCTTTTTACAATCGTAATTTCGAGTTTCTTTTTTGCTGTATTTTCCATCAGTTCCGCTTTCGGCGCCTCGAGGGACAAGACAAAGCAAAAGGTTTCCGATTTCCCGAAATGGTTGATGGCCTCCACCGTATAGCTCCCGCTTTTCTTAATCACACAGCTCTCGTCCAAAGAAAAACAACCCACCGGCCCGCTGTTTTCGTCCGTGACCGAGAACATCGCCATCTCGTCGTAAGCGTCGGCTATTGATACGGTCACTTCGTCTTTGAAATAGTACGTTCGATCGAACGCCGCCACATTATTGCTTCCCTCGCCTACCGCGTATCGGATCTCGGACGCGTTGCGGATCACAATCAGGGTATATTCACAGGTATTCCCCCATTCGTCTGAGACGGTAAGGAGATGTATCCCTTCCGTCTCGTATACGCTCCCGATAAACGTTTCCCCGTCGATCAGGTACGCGACGTTTTCGCCCAGCTCTATCGAGCTGCCCAGAATGGTCTTCTCGTTAAAATAAGCATACAGATTTTCTCCCTCCGCAATATTCGTAGGTTCCTTCTGCCAATAGTAATGGCTTTTAATCCCTTCTTTCGCGTATTCCGCAATGACTTCGTTCAATCTTTCTTCGGTAAAATACGCTACCTGTTCTTTGGGGTTCCCGGATTTTTTATAGATGAAATACGTCCCGTTTTTCGCGTTCACGCTGTCTTTTCCGTCCATGGCGATCCCCGCGTCCCAGGTTTCGCTTTTCCATTCACCGGTTTGGACGTACCTTTTTTCCTGCGCCGCGGCAAACGCAAACGCCGCGTCATAGCTCTCAAAAGCGAGATACTCGCCCTCTGCGTCCAAGGCTTCATAATATTCTTTCTGCAGAGTCCGCGTGAGTATGTTCCGCTTCGTCGAGGAAAATTCCGTCGTCCAGGTATTCCCCGCCGCGTCGACGCATACCACCTCATAAACGCCCGTGTCTATCGTATAAATCGGCTCGCCCCGGGTATAGGCTTTGCCGTTCACGGTCACGGTTTGTACAGGCGCAAACTCGTCGGGATCCCCGTCCGTCCAGGTGAGTACCGCGTCGACGTTTGTTGTGCCGTTTTCCACATTCTCAAGCTCGAGCGGTTTCACGGTCCGGTCGATGACTATGCTATACTCGCCCGTGGAGCTGCCCGATTCGCTCACGCTATAGAACACATACTTGCCCGGTTTATAGTATTCCGCACCGGACAGGTATGCGGCGAACGCATTGCTGCCCGGCAGTTTCACATAGCAATTCGCGCCGTCGCTCTCAAAGCGGATATGCCCGCCGTTGGTGTACCCGTTATTCCCGCACGGCACGTCGTCCACATATAGCTGTGCTTTGGGGATCTCCCGGGAGAGCGTAAGCGTATAAGTTTCCGACGTGCGGCCGCTGAAATCTACCGTATAAAAACTATATTCCCCTTCCTCCGTCAGCCGCGTACCCGAAGCGTATTTCTCATACGCAGCCGAACCGGGCTTTTTCACATAGCTTTCCGAAATCCCGATGTTGTCCTGCGGCAAAAATTTTATATATTCCGCATTCGTCGCTCCGCCGTTGCCCGCAATCGTTTCCCCCGCGTACAGCGTTCCCGTGGGTGCGTTACGATCCAGCGTAATGGACACGACGGGAGACGTATTGCCGCTGCGATCTATACACTTAAAGTAGTACGTGCCTTCATTTATCAGCTGTGTTCCGCTCGCGTAACTCGTATAATACGAAGTACCGGGCATCTTCACGTAACAGGCCGCGATTCCCGAACCCGTATCCGAAGCGATATATGTCACATATTCCGCTTTCGCATAATCGCCGCTCTCCCGCACCGCCGTGCCGCCGTAGAGCGTTCCCTCAGGCTTGACGCTGTCATAGTAAAAAGATAATTCCTCGCTACGATTCCCGATCCCGTCCACGGCATAAACGTAATACCAGCCGTTGAGGGTACCTAAGGTATAGCTTGTTGCGGTCGTGGACGTGTACCCGTTCCCGGACGGCGTTTTATAGTACAGCCGCCCGGGATTGGCGTCGCCGACTGATACCGTTACCCGCTCGTTGGTCATTGCGTTGTTCGGTATCTCGGTTCCGCTCGATGCGCCCTTCGCCGAGAGCACCGGCACGGCTGTATCGACGACCAACCTACCCGTCAGCACGGACGTCGAGTTGTACGGGATAACCGTCAGGATGGATTTCCAGTGCGTCCAACGATACCTGCGCGTGATTTTGACGGTATACGCGCCATCCTTCAGGTTCATGACCTGCGTACCGAAATCGGATACCTGAAAAGTCGTATATGATTCGGCTTCACTCGTCGTAACCGTCGTTTTTCCGTTCACGTTGATGGTTTTCTTCGTATAGGTGATAGGCTCCCCGTTCTCGTCGGTTGTGTCTTTGACATATGTCGAACCGATAAACAACGCTTTCCATTTTATCGTACTGCCTTGCAGAATTTCAAAATCGTATTCGTTTTCGACAAAGCCGAGCTGTAACCCGGACTCCGGTTTCGGTTTACGTAAGGCTTTTGCCTCCGAAAAATCCAGACAGACCGCGGAACTGTCGATTTTGATCTCGTTCCCCGTGCTATTTACGCCGTTGTTGACCACGCCGTATATTCGTATCCCCGTATTCCAGAAATATTCTTCCGTATAGTTGTTGACTCCGGAGCTTGCGCTATGGGTTACCTGTTCCGTACCGCTCAGCGTCCGGATATCCGTCTTCCCCGCCGCGGCCGCACGAGTACCGGGATCGAACAACGCGTTCAGAAACGGCAGTATTAACGCCATCGACATTACTATTCCCATGAGCGTTCCGCGTTTGATTTTTGTTTTCAATTTTTATACCTCCCTGCGTTTTTAGTTGTTAAAGTCGGTTTTACGTTTGTCTTTATTTGTCTTAATTGGTTTTCCTCTCCTACCTGTCTATTCATTTTCACCTGTTCAAGGCGTAAAATCCCGTCTGCCGATACTACGCGACAGACGCATGGATCACGGCGGTTTTTTGTTCTGTTCGGTCAGGATCTTATAACACAGGCTGCTCTTGCCGCCGTTTGGTCGGTAACGCTGCTCGGAAACGAGCAGGCGCGCTTTTCTTAAATCCGCCAGTGCCCTGCGGACGGTAGAGGTCGAGAGCTTCAATTCCTCCGCGATCCGCTTAATCGCCGGCCAGCATTCCCCGGCTTTATTCGCGCGGTCGGACAGGTACAGATACACGGCCACGGCCCGGTGCGGCAGTTCCTCGTTTTGATAAATAAAATCAAAACGGCTCATTCGGTTCCTCGGGATCAAACGGCAGCGGGATCTGTCTTCGGCTCGGCGGCGACGTCCGGAACGGAGACAGCGTAGCGGGCTTATTCCGCTCGGTCTGTCGCTCTGATCCCGGCTCATGCACCCGGCTCTCCGTCAGAGCCTGCCCGCCGACCGCGCCTGCCCTGCCACCGCTCCACGAAAGTTCTGTGTCCGCCTCTTGATTGTACTTTTTCAAAATCCCGTCGATCAGTTCCTGCTTGTCCGCGTATTCCACGGTACGGTTCGCGTTCTCTTTAACCGTATAGGGATGGGCCTCGTCAAACGTGATCCCCCAATCGAAGAAGAGTTTGAGTTTCACCTTCATGGGATGCGCGCCCGTTTTCATCACCACGAACCTGCCTTTGGGCATGGATTTAAGTTCATCCGCCGTCATCAGCGGCCGTTCGATCATCTGCAGACTCTCAGACGGGTCGTTCTTGCCCTTGCTGACCGAGCCGGATAATACCGTCCTGCTGCCCAAGGCTTTCGAGAGTACTTCCGCGGACGTACTGTTCGGCGCAAAACCGCCGAAGAGCGTCAATTGCGTGTTGTCCACGATGATCTCCCCGCCTTCTTTGCCGTAATTCTTGTCTAATTGACTGAAACTTTGAATGATCGGCACGATCTGCAGCCGACGCGAACGGGACGCGGAGAACATCATCTCCGCGTCCTGGATTTTTGGCAATAGCGATAGGTAACTCTTTGATACAATCTCTGAGTTTTCCCCCGCTCCAAACCGTGCATGACAGTTTCCCGTCACACGGCTTTCCATCGAGTAAAGTTTTGTGTATAATTATCTATTTTTCAATTTAAGACAGAGTTTCTAAGCTTTTGCTTCTTCTGTCTTTTCATTGTCATAGTCAGCTTCTCCTTTTCAGGATTCGCTTTTCTTAGTCTTACCCGAACCTATGAATTTAATAGATAATTATGCCTCCTATCTTTAATCGACTAATGCCTTTCCCTCCACAGGTTTTCGCCTGTTTCTCAGGTACTATGGCATCTCTCTCAGTCAGATAAAATACGGTTATAGTCTTTCCTTTCCCGTATAACGCTTCTTCGCCCGCAATAGGCTCCGCGGTCTGACCTTTCCACGTTCCGATATTCCTATCTTTTCATATACCCTTAGGTTTCCCTTTGTGCCTGCGCGCTTGTCATTGCCTGTAACAATGTAAGGTCTTTCATAGTACCCAATTTTACTCAACCTCGCGCACACCGCTTTTCAGCGATAACTACATTTCTGTAATCTATTCGTATAGACACTTTAATTCGGGTTTTCGTCAGCCTCTTCGGCATTCTGACCATAGATATTTTATAGACTCCCGGCATATCGTCTGCACACCTTACCTCTAAGGCGCTTTCCACAGCTTCACCTGTTTGGACAGACTTCTGCCGACTTCACGGGCTTCAAACATAATCTTAATTGCTTTAATCATGCTTGCCGTAGTTTTAGAGCAGGCGTTTTAAGGCGTTACCCTCTCATTCCGCCTGTCGGAATATCAGTTCTGCAAGCGCTGTATATTCTGAAAGCTCCTTTTCATCTTTCATCTTTTTATTTACGCCGCTTGCGTCTAACCTTTTCAGTTAGAAACGTGTCGCACAGGTGCCGAACTCGTCGCAGAAGAACACGCACCGGTTCTTGAGTTTCCCGCCGGTCTCGTCCGCTACCGCGAGGATTTCCCGATAGAGCTGTTGGATGATCAATGAGATCATGAAAAACGTCGTCGGCGCTTCTTCCGGCATGATGATGAAGATCGCCGAGTTCTCCGAACAGAATTTCTCCGCGTCGATCTCGGTATCGAAGCACAATAACTGCTCGAGTTCGGAATCTAAAAACGCGTTGAGCCGCGACAGCGCCGTGGACATGACGCTGGCCATGGACTGTTCCGCCGAATTCAGCGCCGCGCCCGCGAACCATTTCGCTTTATGGGTATTGGGCAATAAATCCATGAGCTGCTGGAACTGGTTCTTGCCTTTCTTTGTGGACGGCGCCAAAAGTTCCTGTATGATCTTAAAGACAGATACGATATGCCGTTTCTGCGGGGCGCAGAACTCTGCCACCAATAGGATTGTCGCCGTGAGGATGCCTTCCGCCGCGTCGTAGAAGTACGCGTTCTGCCCGAACGACGCCGATTCCATGCCCGAGAGGATGATCGTTTTTGAGATGATCTTCGCGTATTTCTCCGCTTTCGCTTTATACGCCAGCTCCTGCGGGTTCTGTTCGTACAGGTCTGTGTACTTATTCACGAGATGCAGCAAATTATTGCCGTTGGAGCGAGTCGGGTTTCTGAGGTCGATCACCGATACGTTGTAGCCGTACTGTTTGGCTACGGTGCCGTAATTTCTCATGACGTCGCCCTTAGTATCGGTAGAGAGAAAGCTCATCCCGCTCGCGCAGGCGTATTCGATGCACGGATACAGCCAATACGCGGTTTTTCCCACACCCGCCGCGCCGATCATCAGCGCATGCACGTCGCCCGTGTCCACCAGCGCTACGGTATTGCCCTTCCCGCCTCTGCAACCCACCACGATCCCCTGCGGCAGTGGCTGTTCTGTCACTTCCCGTGTCTTTCTAAACAACCGTTTCTTATTTGTCGGTAAAGACATGGTAGGCGCGTTTCCTTGCCCTGCCTGTTTTCTCCACTTCTCCGGCGTGAACGGGACTTGCGCATAGGTTTCTTTGATCTCCGTTTTCGTCGCCCAGCGCGCCGTGCCGTGCTGGCCGTCGCCTACCGTTTTGCTTTTGATATGGTTCAGATCATAAATATGCGCCAAAAGTGTCACCCCGCCCAGCGTACACAGCATCACCGCGCCCAACAGGATTAAAAGGGTAACGTCAGACATAGCTCGTCCTCCTTAGCTTCTTCTTCCGGCTGGGGTTCAGGTTTTAATACATCTTCATTCCAATCCTTGTGGCGGGGAATGAGGATTTCGCTTTGTATGCCCTGGGATTGGAGCTTAGCCTGGATCCGTCTGTTCGCGGTTTGTCCCGCTTCGTCGTTATCCAGGCATAGATAGACTTTCTTTAAATTGGGGTTGTCTTTCAGCATCTGAAACAGCACCCGCTCGCCGATCCCGCAGCAGGCTGCGTAACTATGCTCCCGCCAATTGTATTTATGCATGGAAATGTACGACAACAGATCGATCGGCGCTTCGAAGAGGTATAAACTATCGCTCTTGCCCGGCCAATGAAAGCTGTATTCCGGGCTGCTGCCTGGCGCATTGCCTTTGAATGTGGATTTTTCGCCCGTTCCGCGCATATTCGCGTGCCGCGGCTGCCCGGCTTGGTCATAGCCAACGAATACCGCGTTATGGTACTCGGCCGATTCGTAGATCATTTTCTCATCCACGAACGCGTTGAGTATGCTCTTGGCGATCCCGCGACGGATTAACAGATACGCATACACCCGGTTCATTGTAGCGTTGCGCTTTGGGAGTTCAAATTTCTCTGTTTCTTTCTTCTTTTCTATCGGCGGGGAGGTGATGAGCGTACCCGCTTTCCCGCCTAATAAAAATTCCAGGGCCTGAGGATAGTCCTTATCATAAAACCTGCGCACAAAACTGATCGCATCCCCGCCTTCCTGGTCGTATTGATGATACCAAAGATTCCCTCGAATCGTCACTTTCGCCGAGCCGTCCTGCCATTCGTATTCCGAACCGCTTCTTTTCAGCTCCTCGCCTTGGCTTTGCAAGAGCGCCGCCAGATCCGTCTGACGAGCCTGGTCTTTCTGCTGCTTTGTGAAATGGACATACGTTGACATGCTTTCTCCTCCTTTTTTCTGCTTTTTCGTGCAATCTTATGCTTTACGAGTTTGCACTTTCGTGTAAATATTGCAATTTTTTACTTGCTTTTTCGTGATTTTCATGTTATACTATGATTATAAAACCGTATAGGGGTGTCGCTATGCTGAAAAGAAAAATATACGCTAAACTTCTTCAATGGAAAGAAAAAAGCCACGGTCAGACAGCTTTGCTGATTGACGGAGCCAGACGTGTCGGCAAAAGTTATATCGCCGAAGAATTTGCGAAAAACGAATATAAAAGTTATATTACCGTTGATTTCGGGAATGCTCCGCAAGATATTCTCGACTTGTTTCTAAACGACAGTTCCAACCTTGACTTGTTCTTTGCAAAGCTTTCCGCTTTTTACTCTAAAATTCTCTATAAACGTAATTCCCTGATCATTTTTGACGAAGTCCAGCAGTTCCCCCGCGCAAGACAACTTATAAAATATCTTGTCGCCGACGGGCGGTATGATTATCTTGAAACCGGTTCGTTGATTCGTCTGAAAAAGAACGTGAAGGACATCATCATTCCGTCCGAAGAAGAGCATATGGAAATGTTCCCCTTGGATTTCGAAGAATTCCTCTGGGCAATGGACGACGAATCCACCGTCCCTCTAATCCGTCAATGTTTTGAAACAAGGACGCCGCTCGGTCAGGCATTGCATAGAAAAATCATGAACGACTTCAGACAATACGTACTCGTCGGCGGAATGCCTCAGTCTGTGCTCGCTTATCTTGACGGAAAAAATTTTGAAGCGTCCGATGAAGCCAAACGACGCATTTTAAAACTTTACAGAGACGACGTTTCGAAGTTTGCGGAAGGTTATGAAGATAAAGTCTTTGCCGTATTCGATGGAATACCGGGACAACTTTCCAAAAAAGAAAAAAAATATAAGCTGTCCGCCATCAGTAAAGACGCACGACACCGCACTTTTGAAGATTCTTTCTTATGGCTTCACGAAGCAATGGTAGTCAATACTTGTTTCAACGCCACCGATCCGAACGTCGGTCTTGCGCTCAGCGCGGACAACACCACGCAAAAATGCTATATGGCGGATACCGGCTTGCTCGTTACGCATACCTTTATGGATTCTTCTTTTACGGAAAACGAACTGTATCGGGCAATTCTTTTCGATAAGCTGAATATCAACGAAGGAATGATTATGGAAAACGCTGTCGCACAAATGCTGCGTTGTAACGGGCATAAATTATATTTTTACTCCCGTTCCGACAGTCAGCACCGGGAAAATCATATGGAAATCGATTTTCTTATTACAGAAAAAAAGAAGATCGTTCCCATTGAAGTCAAGTCGGGTAACTACCGTTCACATTCCTCCCTGGATAAATTCCGCATGAAATATTCCGCCTATATCGGAAACTCGTATATCCTTTACGGAAAAGACCTCATGCTGAAAGACGGCATTCTACACTTGCCCTTCTATATGGCAATATTTTTATAATTTCCCAAACATTTTTAAACCGGTTACGTTGTGTAACCGGTTTATTTTACTTTTTAAGCGTTGCCACCGAAACTTCCGATTCTTTTAAAAACAACCACCAAGATACGATATCGCAGAAAATATTAGGATTTTGCGCTTCGACTAAAACCAAAAAAGAAATTGCAGAATTTTTAGGCTACAAAGATCTGCGCAATTTTACACTTCGATATCTTACTCCATTACTTATAGCCGGTTTACTTAAAATGACTATACCTGATAAACCAAACAGCAAAAATCAAAAGTATGTCAAATCATGATTTTCAGCCTGCGGATTCGATTTCCGCAGGTTTTTTATCCGTGTTTCAAGCCCTGCGCCTGTTTCTTCTCCTCGATCTGTCTGCGCAGTTTCCTATCCACCAAACCCATTTTTCCCTTTTGATCTTCTTCCAACCGCGTTTGCAAGAGCCTTGCGATATCTTGGAACAGCCCGCTCACACATACGCTCACCGCCCGTGTTTGGCATTGCTCTATGAATTTTTGCCGTTCGGTCGCTATCCGTTCCAGAAGCTCCCGCGCAAAAGCATTGCCGTGCTTAGACGCTGCCGTCAGATATTCCATTGCCTTAGCCTCGTTCCGCCGCACCTCTTTCCCGTATAGATATAATTTACCGAGCTGGTATTCCGCAGCGTTGTTGCCTTGACTTGCGGCGGTTTCAAAATACCAAACCGCCTTAGCGACGTTTTTGAGCGTTTCTTCCCGGAGCAGAATTCGTCCGGCCTGATACATGGCAAACGGGTTTCCGCTTTCCGCCGCTATTTCGAAATGCCGCAACGCTTTTTTCACGTCTTTGAATCCTGGCTCACTCAAGCGTATCTTTCCCGCCAGGTACGCGGCGTTTGGGTTCTTCCCTGTCGATGCTTGTTCGAGATACCCGAGGGCTTTTTCTACGTCACGTTCCACTACCTCGCCTCGATATAGCAACTTCCCCAGCACGTATTCCGCGGGTATAAATTCCTTGTCCGCGGCTACGGTCAACAGCCTGACGGCTTCGGGCGGGTTCTGTGCGAGCACGTCCCCGTCCAGCAATGCCTTGCCCAAAGTATATGCCGCATATCGATTCCCTTGCTCTACCGAGCGTTTGAGCAAATCTTCTCCGCGCCTTGCATCCCGCTCCACCTCCCCGCCTTGTAGAAGCGTCTTTCCTAAAAGATATTCCGCGTACCGGTTATCTTCTTTCACCGCTTCTTCCAGCCAATAGAGCGCTTCGGGGATATTTTTTTCGATCTCGTTGCCTTGCAGGTACATTTTTCCCAAGCGGTATTTAGCGACCGTGTTCCCCAGCCGCGCCGACTCGATCAGAAAACCGACCGCCTTTTTCGGATTATAGTTCTCACTATCTCTTTCCAGCAAGGCCTTCGCAGTAAAATAAAACTCCCACATCTTTTTTCTGCTCCTTCGACCGGTTCTTTCCACTTCCCGATACGTCGGCTCGGGAAGGATTTCTTTTTCCGTTATTTCCTCCGGGATTATTTCTTCCTTTTCTTCTGTCTGTTGGGAGTTCAGAATCTCCATCGCCGCGCGGACGACCGCATTGCGGATCGGTTTGAACTCGTCATTCTTAGACAGCGGGATCCGTTCAGCTAATGCCTGCGTGTAGGTCTTTATCACCTCTTCCCGCTGCTCGTACCACAGCGCATATAGCTCTCCGATCCGCTCGTCCTTGGCGATCTCGTCCACAATCGAGCATACCAGGGCTTTGACGTCCGATTTTAAATACCCGTATTGTTTCTTGCCTTTCGTCCTCGACAGACGATTGGCAAGCAATAAAAGTTTTTCTTCCACCCTTTCGTTTTCATAGCCTTCCGACCGGATTCGAGCAACGAGTTCCATGAGCAGGTCCCCGCTCTTTTCTCTCAGTTCGTTGCGGTACTCTGTTTGCTTTTCGTACACGCATAAGAGATCCTGCGCGAAAATCGTTCTTGCGAACGCGGAACGCAGATTTTCCACGCCCGCTTTTGTCAGGTATCCTTTATTCTCCTCCACCGAGTACGCGATGATATGCACGTGCGGATGATGGCTTTCGTTATGGAACGCCGCGTACCATCTGAACTGTTTCATCGGGATTTTCAAATTCTCCGCCAGCGTTTGCGCCTGCGACCGCAGCATATCCCGCCAACGCGCGCCCCGGTCATAGCCGAGCCGTTCCGCATCCTCCCGCCTTAAAGAAAGGATGGTTATCCAGACGTTGCCTGCGTGGGCGTTGAGTTCTTCCGACACCTGACTAAGTTGAACCTCCGCGCCCTCGTCCGTGAACAGACCGTGCTTTCCGAACCGTTCCGCGCGCGGGCGCAGCGCGATATAGTCCGCGTATGTTTTTCTGCCCGTCACCGTCGAAGCATTGTCCTCGAGCGCGCGGCTGATAAACTCAGACGCGTTCCCCACGTTCGGCGTTTTCAGATAGTCCTCGTATTCATGCATGTCTTTTGAGTCGGGAAAGTCTTTCAGGATTTTTGCGATCAGCTGTTTTTGTTTTCCCGAAACAGACCTAAGCTTATAGGTATCGTCGATTTTCTCTACGCCTTCCCGCGTGGCGATATACCTCGCGTACCCGCCGACATTGTGCCTGGCGCTCGGCCGCAGGTACTTGAATTTCGTGACGAGCCGTGCCATGGATTATCCTTTCTGCCAATCCAGCGCATCCTCGAACGAGAACGCGCCGTTCAGTCTTGCGACCTCTTTCACGCATTCCCCGCGCAGTCGTTCCAAGGCAAGCTTGTCTATGTCCTGCGTCGCCGCCATCAGGTTCATCATCATCGACATCTCCACCGCGAGCTTGAACAGCATCCGGTTTTGTTTGTTGCCGCTCTCCGCTATGATCCCTTTCAAAGTCGAGATGACGATGTTCGGCAGATACGATTCATTCTCTTCCGAGGACAGATACCCCACGTAAAAGTCGATCGCCTTTTCTATGAACTCGCTGCGGGAAAAGCAGTTGTCTTTTTTGTACCAGGTCTTTGTTTTTTCCAGCGTTCCTTCCGTGGCCCAAAGCGCAAACTTACGCTTCTTTGACCACGGCACTTCTCGTTTTACCATGCGCTTCTCCTTGAATTAATTTATCGTCATATCTTGGCTTTCACTCGGCTTAGGGGCGTTCACGATCCCGTAAACGTCGTCGGCAAAAAAGCAATCGGCAAAGATATTATAGACAGCCGTGCATTCGATCCCGTCCTGCGTTCTGACAAGATACGTGGTAACGCCGTTTTCGGTTTTGCTATCGATAATACTGACTTCTTCTTTTTGTTTTCTTTGCCCGTCCATTTCCTGGCTATGACGGTACGCCCAGACTTTTCTTTCCATTTCTTCTCCTTGTTCTTCTCATTAGATAATCCCTGCCGCAACCCACGCTTTTTCCTTAAACCAGTGCGCTTTCAAGCTTTTACAACCCCGACCGCAAGCCGTATGCCCGTTTTACAACCCCTGTTCGTTTTAGCTCGTAAGTTCCCCTTTAAGCCCTTATGCAGCCGGCATCGCCGGCTGCTGTGCCCTGCGTTCGGGGGGCTTTGCAACCCCGACGTTTTCTCCTGCTTTTTTTCGACCCTGCCGTTATTTATGCGCTAAGCTAATTCCCCGACAAAACCGTCTTAATTTTGCCCTTATTTTGCGGTTTCTTCACTCTCGTGGGTACTACTCTGCCCAGGGCGGTTTTGTGCCGTTTTGGGGCTGAAAAACCTCGCTGTCCTGCGAAGATTTTGCACCGTTCTCGGCTTGGTCGGGTGTTTACCTTACCTCGTCCGTATCGGGCGTTTTTCTCGCTGTTTTCCTTGCCGTTTTTTCAAGTTGGGCGTTCTCGTATCCCAATCTCCGAGAGGCTTTTAACTCGTCGCTTATTTCCTCTCGGAACATAATCGTGAGGTATTTCTTCGGGAAAATATACATTACGCCGCCGTATGCGTTTTTGTCCTTCAAACGATAAAGTCCGGGACATTTCTTTGCCATTTTCACGAGCTTATTTTTGAGCTTCACATTGTGCGTATAGACCTCCGCATCGGCTTCACCCTCGCTAAAGAGGATGATGGTTTCCTGTTCGATTTTTGACAGCTTCATCATCCGTCCTCCTGTTTGTTCATGCCCACAGCAAAAGAAGAAACAGGTTTGTTTTTCTTCGTCTTGGGAGCAGAGCCGCCGTTCCGTCTGCTGATGAATTCTCGCACCCCGACGGGTACGCTTTTGTTGTATATGCCGTCGATTGCCTTCTCGATCTCGCTCTCCACGCTCACGCCTTTTTCTTCAAGGTACATCGTGATTGCGGCGAGTTTTTCCTCGTCGTAGGATACTGTGATTTGTGCCTTTTTCATAGAGCATTCTCCTTTACATTTTTTCGACCCTGCCGTTATTTATTGCGCTAAGCCAATTTCCCGACAAAACCGTGTTAATTTTGTCGATTTTCCCGCCTTGCGGGACTTGTCCGACAGCCTTGCAAATCCCTCGACACGCGCCCAAACAGCCGCTCAAAAGCGGTAGTGGTTTAGCCGCCCTCAGACTCATTCTAAAACCACAGAGGCAATCGGTTCGAACTCGCGGCTCAGCCGCAACGGTTCTTCCGGCATCGATTGCTCCGTATCGTCGAAAATGGATTGGTGATAATTCATCCCGGGTTTTTCCCGTGCCTTGCCAGGCCATCCTTACGGCAATTCTCTTTGGTCGTCATATTCCTTCCAGCTTTAGCGCAGAGTCTTCCTCCGCGTTCACCGGTTCAGCGTCGTTTGAAAATGACAGTTCTTTCCCCGCCATAACTTTTTCAAAAATCCGCTGCCGCGTAGCGTCGCTAATTCCCGGAGCTTCCTCCGCAAATTCTACCGCTGCTTCCAAATCTGTTAAACGATAACACCGCCAAGCCTTATCTTTGTTTTCCCGGATGGAAAATTCTTCGTTTTCAAAATCAAATTCCATGATCCGCGCGATCCGTTCGTCGTTTGGCTGCGCCTTACATAACACCGCATACGTCACTTCGTCAAGGCTCTCACGGAATATAAAATTGGCAGCTAAACTGTCCAGGGTATATTTTTCGACGTCCTCTTTCAGAGAATTTTTATAAACGCTTGCGGCTGTATAAAAATTCTCATCGCCCGAAGCGGTAAAATAAAAATCTTCGTTCTTGTCGTGAAAGCGGATCACGCAAAACCGTTCGGCTTCATTCTCTGCCTGTTCCGAAGCCTCCTCAGCCAAAATCCGGGCTTCTATTTCCTCGCGTTCTTTTCTTGGCACCGTTTCCTCGTAAAACTTTTCCAAGGCTCTTTCAAGCGCCGTTTCCAAAGTCTGTCCTTTGCGATGCAAGGCGATTTTGATCGCGTCGAGTTTCCAAGGATGGACCACGATACCGATCTCGTTTTCAGTCATGGGGCTTTTCCTCCGGCGTCGCGCCGCCCACCACAGAAAGGGGAGACGGTTTCGCTTTTCGCGGCTTTGGCTGCTGCGCAGGCATAGCTATCCCTGCGCGTAAATCTAAAAATTCCCGCACGACGGCGGGAACTGTTTTCGCGTATAACGCATCCAGGGATTTGTCAAGTTCCCCTTCTACCGTCTGTTGTTTTTGCTCTAAATACATTTTCAGGGCCGAGAGTTTTTCCTCGTCAAAAGAAATCGTCAGTGTTGTCTTTTTCATGTTTTGTATCTTAACCTCCTGTTCATTCTTTTTATCTATAACCGATAGAAAATTCTATCGGTTATAGATTCAGAAGCTTAATTAGATCATTCTATTTTCGGTGTTTTCACCGAGCCATTCCACCTCGTTTTCGCTGCAGCCTTCCGCATAAATTTTTATGCCATCAAAATCCGTTCCCTCAAGACAACAGTCTTTTAATACTGCGCCGTCGAATGAACAATTCCGGAACTTCGTATGGCTCAAATTACTATGCGTCAATACTGCATCGTTAAAATCACAGCCCTCGAATACCGCACTTCCAAACTCTGTGTTTTCGCCATTCAATCCTTGGCAATTACAATTACTGAATTTTACGTCGTAGAATGTTACAAAATCCACCTTCGAACCTTGCAGGTTAACCTTTTCGAGCTCTGCGCCATCGAAAACTGCATTCGTCAAATCTTTATGCGACAAGTCTATTCCATCCAGTAAACGATTAGAAAAATCCGCTTGACCACCGCCGATTCCGTTCTGGTCAAGAACATTGTATGCGCACTGTAATTCGGCTTCCTTTTGCGTCATTTCCTTTTCCTGCGATGTGGAAGCTTGTGTTTTCGTTATTTTCATGCCTTTCTCCTTTCCTCTATATGGGATACAAAATTTTTTGATTTTCGTTCCTATTCTTGGCTTACTCTTAGAAACCTTTACTTACATAGTCGGAATTCGACATTAGGCTGTTTTATAAATATTCTTGCTTTCATATGCCACGCCCTCCTTTTTTGTTATTTATTTCATTTCCATTTAATCATAAAAGAAGATCTATGAGAATCATAGATCTTCTTTTTTTCAATACGCATTACGGCCCGGCTATTCAGAAAACTATCGGATCGCCGGATTGCCCTCTATGCCCTGCTCCGCAACAAACCAGTCTTCCTCATCCTCGCTGCACTCTGCCTGATAAATTTGTCCCTGCTCCAAGTGACCTAATTCCGTTTTTTCCATACAGCACTGTTCAAACGTTGCGCCCACGGCAGAACAATGCATAAAATTTGCTTTGGCAAGGTTGCTGTGCAGGAAAAGAGCGCCCTCCAAATCGCAGTTATAAAAACTGGCGCCTTTCATTTCGCTGGCTTCTGCCCGAAGCCCGGTTCCGTCGCAACGATAGAATTTCGCGCCGTTGCATACCGAATAACTCAGATCTGTTTCCTCTAAGTTCACCCCCACGAGTTTTGCGTTTTCGAAAACCGCGTTTTCCCAATTTCGATGCGACAGATCCAGTTCCCGCAGCAGACAGTTCGAAAAGTCCGCCTGTGCCCCGCCCGCTTCTTGCAGCCAAAGACTATGTTTCGCGTACATGAGTTCAATTTCTTTTTCTGTCGGTTGCTTCAAAAGCGAGTCTGCTTCCTTAGTCAGGTACGCCTGTGCGAGCGTGAAATAATAGTTTTGATAATCGGTGTGTACCTCTTCTATCTCCGGGCGTTCGGAAATCAGCTGTTCAAACAGCAGGTGCTTTAATTTCTCGCCATCGTCCCTATTATTCGCATCATAGACCTCGTCGCAAGCGATTTGGTATTCCCCGTCTATTTGGAATTCTATAGCGTCGCGGACGCATTTTTCCACGACCGGCTGCAACGCTGTGATTTGTTTGAAAAGCGAAGGATATCGGGTTTGTCTCAATATCCCCCTCGCATTCGGCAGCGGCGCGCTGTAACGCGCGTAGGAATAGCTTTCCGTGATTACCAAAATCCCGTCCTCGTGGCCTTCCCCCAGCACCAACAGGCATTTGGCAAGACCCGATTCCCGGTAAGATTCATTCTTGTGGAGGTCCAAAAACTCATAATCCTGCAATAGATTTTTACTGAACGACTCGTATTCGGCATAGGGAAGTTCGATTACGGTTTCGATCGAGAACGCCTCCGTACTTAGTTTTTCTTGTTTGCTTTGAAATTGTGTTTTCATAAACTCTATTCCTTTCTCCGTCTTTATTGTTTCAATGTCGGCTCGGCGGAAGACGCGGTATCTTCCGTCAGGTCTTCCTCCTCTTCCAACAGCTCTTCGAGCGATGGCCTGGTTTCTAAATACTTCAATGCCTCTTTCACTTCTTGAAGGTCTGTTTCCAAGCCGCCCCAGCCGCTGTATACCCATTTATCTTCTTTGACAAAAATATACACATACGGCGTATCGAGGTCGAACAGCTCTTCGAAGGGATATTCCTTTGCCGGGCACAGCTCTTCGCCCCTGTCACGCGCGTACGCGATTGTTACATCTTCCCCGGGCTTTTCCTTTTCGCTTTCCCACAGCCGTTCTCCTAACGCATAGATATCCCCTAATGCCAGCAGTTGATCTACACGTTCCGGTTTGGTGTAATATCTTGATAAAATCCGTCCGGTATCTGTCAGGTCGCCGTCACATTGGCAAAATATCGCCCTGTATTTCTCTTTGCCGATCTTTTTGGCAATGATGCTGTTTGTACTCATAACTCTTTCTCCTTTGATTCGTAATTTTTGTTTTTCCCGCAAATCTTCCTTTGTTTGGAAAAAATAAAAGTCCGTATCGATTTTTGCAATACGGCTTTCCGGGAATACTTTCAGTTTTCTTATCTCACGTCTTCATCCGCTTGCCGGCTCCGCTTCGGCGGATTTCTCACGCAGTTCTTCCATTAACGCCTTAAACTCTTCCGGTAAAATACTCGTCCCGAACGTTGCATTCACCGCCGCGATCAGTTCCTCGTCCGTCTGTTCGGCAGCAAAGCACCCGACCAGCTTTTCCGTAAAGCCTTCTTCTTTGCCGTAGGGAAACAACGCATACGCGTATAACGCCTGCGCTTGCTTTATACGCGTTTCCTCATACCCCGCGGCGGTCATTTGTTCTTCAATTTCCGCCATCACCGCTTCCCCCGTCGCTTGCTGCTGCTCGAGCAGTTCCTGCAATCGGTTCGTGTCTATCTTGACCTCCCCCGAAAAGATCCCCAACACCGCCGCGATCGGCATCACCAACAGCAACACCACCCCCAATACGATCCCCGCGACCGTTTTTAAGGCTTTTTTGTCCGTGCCGATATATACGGCGAGTTTTTTTAACGCTGCCGCGATTGCGCCTGTCATTATCTACCGCCTCCTTGGCCGAATAATTTCGATTTATATTCCGGCGCGATTACCTGTAACAGATACCGCTCGTTCCCGCAGCGGTACAGACACGTGCCGCGTTCCGGATATTGGATGAGTTCGAACTCGCTCGGCTCGATCTGGAGCGCGTCCATATATTCTTTCGGGTTAATTTGCCCCGCATTGAACAGGAACTGATGCGTCGGGATCGAAAACAGCGGTTTCGTGTACTCGCGGATGCCGGGGATGAGAAAATCCTCGATGTTCTGGCTCGACAGAATCACCGACGAGTCTTTTTTCCGGACCCGTTTCATTGCGTTGCGGATATACTCGATTGCCGTCATGTTTGTCAGAAACAGATACAGCTCGTCTATGCTCGCCGACGTGTTCCCTATCCCGAGCAACTGATTGGTCATGAACGAGAGGATATTGAACAGCATCGCGTCCTTGAGCCGTTTGTTCGTGTCCATCAGTCCCTTCACGCCGAAACACAAAAAGTCGCCGTCCGTGATGTTCGTGGCGCCGTTGAAATACTTGCTCTCCGCGCCTAAACACATCGAATGGATTCCCAAACACACCTCCTGCAAAGTGGTTTCCGTATAGAGATACTTTCGCGTTTTATCGTAGGTGAGGAATTCTTCCTCGCAAAGATGATAGAAATCCTCCATAATCGGATAATCATTCGGGTTCAGTTTCGTATAATCCGTCGTATCCGTGATCCCAAATCTCGCATACAGCTTAGCGAGCAGGATTTCGATGGTATCTACCTGCACGTCGTCGAAATCCTTATACGCGCGGAAAAAGTCTTTCAAAAACGCGATATGCTGCGAAAGCCGCGTCACTTTCTTAAACGCCTCCGGACACGCTGCCTCCGGCTCTTCCGGCGCGTCCGTCCAGGCTTTCGGCTCCAAAGGGTTGATCTTATACTCGCCCGAGAGAAAGTCGATATAGCACCCGCCGAGGTTTTCGCACAGCTCCGCGTATTCCTGCTCGGGATCGAGACAAATCACTTTCTTGCCCGATTCCCGGATATTGCAGAGCAGTAGTTTTAAGAGATAGCTTTTCCCTTGGCCGCTGTTGCCGAGGATCAGTACGTTGCTCGTCGTCTTGTCCTCTGCCCGTCTATCTAAATCCACCAGAATATTCGTCCCGAACTTATCCCGGCCGATATACAAGCCCTGCGGGTCCGTCTTGCCCGAAAACCCGAACGGGTAAAAGTTCGCCGTTGAGCTTGCCGGCAGCACGCGCTCGTACTGCGTCCTGAACAGGTTTGCGCCCCACGGCAGAACAGACAAAAAGCCTTCCTTTTGCCGCAGCGTTAATCTATCCACAGAGATCTTGGACCGCGCCAGCTCCATCTGTACCTCCGATTGGAGGTTTTTAAGCGTTTCCAGGTCTTTCGCTTTCAGTTCGATAAACACCGACACGTGCAAGAGGCATTCCCGGCTTTTGCGGATCCCTGCGAGCAGTTCCACTACGTCTTGGAGATTCCCCGCCGCTTCGACGCTGTCCGTGACGTCGTTGCCCAACGATTTCATTTTATTCTTCCGCGTCGCGTTTTGGATGATCTTCCGCTGTTCCATCGCTTCCACCAATCGGTGATATATCCGCAGCGTCACGCCGTTCTTATCCGCCAGCCGCGAGAACAGGCCCTGCTCGTCCGTCGTAGGCGGGTATTCTCGTACCGACCATACGCACCGGTAACTGTCCCCGACGAGATAATGATCCGATAAAAATTTCACCGTCCCCGGCAGTACGCAGTCGAAAAAATCTTTTAGCTCCTGCCGTTCCGACTTTTCCCGGGAGAACGGTTTGGGGTATTCTTGGTTCATGGTTCCTCCTCCTTTTATGGGCATAAAAAATCAGCCGTCTTGCATCTTCGCAAAACGACTGAACTGTCTTTATTGAGTTGTGTCTTACAGGTTCGGGAGATATTCTTCCGCGATAGCTTCTTCTTCGCCCTCCTCGAGCAGTTCTGCGGTTTGGGCTGCTACTTGCAAATCGTCCGTTAAAGCTGCATATTCTTTTACAATGGAAGTTAAATCATGCTGCCGACCTATGTCCGTAACGTCTATTTTCCTTACGCACTCGGCAAGCCACGGATTTTCTTGGATGATCAGACCTATTATATCATTGATTTGATCGCTGTCAAGTTTTTCCGCGGAAATATATCCCGAGCCTTGACGATGCTCAAAGCCGAGTCCTTGAAACGACTTTTTTAGCAGTTTATAACCGGCGGGATACAGAGAAAACTTCTTCATTTTTGCCGTATCTAAATCGAAATTGATGGCTTTCTTTTTTCGGCGTTCCATTTCCCACCTATTGTAAACAAGCTGTTTTCCTTTCTCTGCCTTGCCAATACATCTATCTCCTGATACGGCATTTCCTCATCATCGTCGTTGTCGTACCAGATCCATTTAACACAATATTCCGCAAACCACTTCTGACGTTTTAAAAACATCGTTGCCACGTTAATGCGAGTATAGTAATCCCGATCCGGATTCCCGGAATATAGTACCGAACCGTCCGGCTGTTCCTCCTTTATACACTCAGGAGAAAATTTCCCGTCTATGCTTTGCCATATATCCCCAAGGCTGTATTTCCCGTCCTTTTTTACACATTCTTCGTCCAGCTGTATCAGCATTTTCATCATGGGAAACATCCTCCTTTTTTTCTTCATTATACCCGTTTATTTTTAGTTTGTCAATCGGGATTTCTAAAGTTATGTTTTATATGAGTATAGCATATTCGCCTGCCTTTATCAAGACTTTATGCCCTCTATTCAGGAAATCGTTTCCCCGTTTTCTTTGAGGTCGAAATATTGGCTCCCTTCTATGTCCGGGATCTGCTCCCCGAACAGCGACGCTTCAAAGTATAACGCGATCAGACGCTTGATCTCTTCTTTTTTCATGCGCCTGCCGTCAAAGCCCTGTTCCGAGAGTATTTTTTGGATATTGTTCGCTTGGGCGAATACCTGCGACGGATTCAGACCCAGGCAGCGGAACACGAACAGGAACTGCCGCGCCGTGGATAGCTCTAACTGAATCTCGTCTAAAAAGCCTATGTCCTGTTTTAACAGGCTTTTTACCTTCGGGTTCGATTCCGCGTTCATACGCTCCGAAAGGTACGCCTTATTGTCGTCGAAACACTCAGCCGAGTCCGTGCACGCGATCTCCAGCTCCGGGACCGCGGACAGTGCTAAGGTCAATTGCCGGATCTTGCTCTCGATGCTCGATGAAGATAAGACCGACAAATTTGTCGGCGTGACGAGATAAAACAACAGCTCTCCGCTGTTCGTCAAAAGCCCGTAGTCCGTGAACGCCTTGATCCCGATCAATGCCTGGACTGATGCCTCGCTTTTCTTGTTCTGTCGTTTGCTTGCTTTATTCATGCTTTTTCTCCCAACGAAAACGGCACCGCGTTTTGCGATGCCGGTTTGATTTGTTGTTTTGTATAGTTTATGATTCTTGCTTCCGCTCTTGCATTTCTTCCGTAAACAAGCCGTAGATATACAGCGCAGATTGTCCATACAACCCCGTGTCGTCGTCGGCAAAACTTGCCCCGGTCGCAGAGCCGTAAAACAAATCCAACGCCTCCCTTTCCGATACCTTTTGCTCGGCACAGATCAAACGGATGATTTCGGGCAAAATCGTGGCCCGAACCGTTGCATGCGACATCTCACTTTACCTCCACGATATAACTTTCCTTAAACTTCAATTGTTTCAAGGCTTCTGTACTGCAAAACGCGATCTGGTTATTAATTTGTTCAAATCTCAGCCGCTCCACCGCGTCCTCTTTTCGCATGATCCCTTGCATGACATAGGATACCGTTTCTCCCACGTTGTCGTTGGCGATCTTTCCGCTCACGATATCATGTCCATGCACGAACCCCGCATCGCCTCGGCATTTTACTACCAGTTCCAGCCAATCCAGCGACGCGCCTTCAAAGTGCTGCTCTTTTAACCCTTCACACATCGTCCATTCATAGACGTTGACTACTGCGGGGACTTTTATATTCTGTTTCTTAGACAGGATTTTCGAGCGGCGGATCGCCCAACGCTCCGCCTGCGCCCTGATATCCGTCGTATAGAACGCAAACCCGAAATCCCGGCCCAGCTCGCTTTTGATGATTTTCGGCGTTTTTATTTCCAGCGTCGTTCCGTGATAGACAATCATTTCCTTTTCTCCCCCAGGTACTCGTCAAACATCTGCATTAAATATTCCATACTCATTCCATGCAGATCCTCGTAATCCAAATCCAAAAGCTCCAGCAGCTTTTCGCGTTTGAAGAGTTCATACACCTCATCGCTCGGTTTATGGATATGCTCCGCATAGTATTCCACGCAGAAAGATATAAACGATACTTTGCTCATCTCCCCTACCTCCAAAGATATTTTTGCCGTAAATATTCCGCGTGCTCCGGCGTGATCGCGCCCTCGTTGATCTCCGCGATATTGATGCTTCCGTATAATTCGCCCCATAAACAATCCATCAGCGTCGAGCCCGTCTTCAACCCCTCTTTATACGCGTCCAGGTCATGCTGTAGGTATTCCGGCAGCCCGTATTCATACGCGCGTTCCCGTTCTTCCTCGAAGCTTAAAAGCCGATCCCTTTTTTGTTCCCCTGTTTCCATGTTTCTTCCCGCCTTTCACTTTCCTGTCGTTTGTCTTTATTATATCGGCAATCTCCGAAAAAGTCAAGTGAATGCTCCTTTTATGCGGGAAAACCGTTATTTCCATTCGTAATACTGCTGCTCCGTCAAGAAATACCTAATCGCGTATTTCAAGTAATCCAAGACCGTCATCTCGTCTTTACGGACGGTCAAAAACGCGAAACACAGCGTCAGCGCGGCCGGGATCAGCCAGCCCAGCTCCACGAGCGCGAGGATCGACAGCAATGCCGACGCGCAGAGGAGGATAAAATCCCGCATCCCCCAAAGCCACAGATTCGCTTTGGCTTTCAAATTCTTTGGATACAAATATTGTTTCATTTTCTTTACCTCTTATAATTCGCTTATAGTCCACAGCGCCCGATGACGCTGCTTGCTGCATTCACATACCAACGCGGATCACTGCCATAGTCCCAATCCAAATCTCCTGTCTGCGCCTGTTTATAGCCTATGCGATATAAAAACGTGTGCAGTTTGAACTCGCCCAGAAGCTCCGTATTGTTTCTTTGAAACGTATACCCGTACTTCGAACCGTATTCCCGCGCAAATAACAGTATTTCGTACTTAGCATCCTCGTACTGATACGCGCGTAAAATTCGTACCGCCTTGCGTCCGAATACCATATGCACTTCCCGTCCGTTAGAGAGTGTCAATACGACGTCGTTCGCCGTTTCCAAATATCGAAACGACCTTTCTGCCTGATTAATCCGTTCATTGTTCCCATGGGTACGGATCATGCAGAATATACTGACGCAAAGCAGGACTACATTAAAAACGGCAAGAACAGCTACCGCCTTCCTGCCTGATCTTCCCTGTTTCATTCATCCTCCCAGCGTTTGTTCCTCATTGGCGTATTGTTCGCAAAACTCCTGCGGCGTCTGATGATGCTCGAATTTTAATTCCTCGGCCAGCATGTCTTTGATGAGCTTCGTTTCGTTCTCCGTCGGGGTATAGTCGAAATACGTGCCGCCGCTTTCTTCGCGGCTGATCTCGCATTCGATTTGTAAGTCATCCGCATACGGATCGTACTTGCCGTACATATTCAGCCACGTCCCGTCCTCGGCGTTGATGTTCAGATCGAATTTCCTGTCCACGTCGAACCAGGTTTCTATATAAAAATTAATCTGATGGGGATTGTCGTCATCCACCTCCATCTCACGATCGATCACGAGATCGTTGCGTTCCAATTCTTTATTCTCTGTCATTGTATCTCCTCTACCTTCGCTTCTACTTCTGCTTCTGTTTCTATAGAAAAAACCGTTCAGTTTCCCGAACGGCTCTTTCCTTGATTTTTTATATTCTGTTTTTTATTTGTATGGTCTTTATACCCGCTCTAATAGTTCCGCAGGCTCAATCGCCGTAACCGGGCTGGTAACGAAATCTTTGAGATTCCGCGTTACGATATACTCTGCATTGATCCGCAAGGCCTGGCTGCTCTGTATCGCGTCTTCATAGTCCCCAAAGTTCAGCTCTGTTGCCTTTTTCAAATCCTCCGCTTTCAAATCGGCGATCGTAAAAAGCAAACACAGTTTTTCGAGGATTTCTTTGATCCGCTCGCCCTTTAATTCTTTTCGCATAATATATACGATGTTTGGGACCGATAACGCGGAAATATATCCGGTTATCTTTTTCACCTCGCAGAGCTTAAATACTTTTATCGCCGGTTCCGCGAACTCTTTCCGGTTCGTCAAAACGTCGAGAATCACGTTCGTATCAATCAAGATTTTCATACTTTTTCATTCTCTCCGCCCGGAGTTCTTTCTCCTCGTAAGCACCTTTCAGCACCCCCACCAACGAGTCCGTCAGAAACGACACGCTTTTATCGTGCGAGATCAGCCTGGCCACCTCTTTTCCGTTTTTTAAGATAATCACTTCATTCCCTTCCTGCACCGATTGCAGATATTTCCCGAAATTGTTCTGGATTTCCGTCGCCGTTACCGTAGTCATACTCATACCTCCTATTTTATCTAATATTATTATATACTATTTTAGCGATTTTGTCAAGACTTGCAACGGAATTTTATCTAAAATTCTTGGTTTCGTTTTAGCTAACTCAAAAATCCTTATTTTCCTGCCCGTGTCACGGTGCGGGTCAGATTCACCGCCGTCGTGGTCGCGTGCATCACGCTCATCATGTTCACTTTTACCGAACTGTCGAGTCCGAACTGCTGCGCGATCCGTGGTACTTCGTTCGCCGCAAGCATGATCCCAAGCCCCAAAAGCATATTGTTTGGAAACGTCATCAGTCCTAAAAACAACAGCGTGGTCTGCATGAACGCCGTCAAACAGATCGCCGCCACCTGTTTCATCCACTGCACAAACCCGTCCGCATACCCGCGCGGCACAGAGAACATATACAACGCCCCGACCGACATCTGTACGAGCAGGATCCCGCCGCGCTTGATGTTTTGGAAAAACACTTTCACTACACAGTACACGAACGCGATTAAAATCAGGATATTGAATAACCCGCTCGTCGCTATCGCGCTCGGGGAGAACTTTTCGAGCAGGATCTGCAGGCTCTGTTCGGAAATATCCACCACCTTTCCGTCCGAAAACAAGCGCGTCAGCTCCCCTGCGAATGTGTTTTGCAAGGATATGCAGAACTTATACAGTTCCACCGGCACGATCCCGATCAGCGAGCACGCGAAAAAGCCTTTTAAGATATTCAGCATTGTGTTTTTGACGCTCGCGCGGCCGTTTTGGTATTCGATGGCGAGATCGAACACGGCGACGACCACGCCCGCTACGAATAAGCCCCAGCCGAACAACGTGAACAGCCGGATCGTCGCTTCCACCCATTGGAGGTCGAAAATCTCCGCGCCCATGTTACCCATTTTCGTGAAAAAGTCCGCGGCCGCGCCGTATACCGTTTCATAAATCCAACCAAGCATGGTTTTCCAGATACTTCCCGAGATCTGTTCCCCCAGCCCCGCAAACGCCTGCGCGATCGATTCCCCGATCCCTTGCACCAGCTCTTTCAGCCAATCAAACATTTTATTCCTCCCGTGCCTACGCTCGGCTTATTCTTTGTTACATCTTCATTTCCGGTCCCTGCTGCGGGGTTTGGTATAATTCCACATACGCCATGACCGCATCGGCAATCCGTTGTTTTTCCGCGTCGCTCACCGGCGTGTACCAGCTTGCCGTTTTGTCATGTTCCACCCAGATATACGGTTCATGCTTTCCGCACAGGGGCGTTTGTTTCATGCCGATGATGTCCGCGAAGCGGAATACATTCATGTCTACCGTTCCGCCCGTGCGGTTGATGATTTTTGCTTCGATGCCCGTGTATTCGTCTATTGTATTGCTAATTACAAACTCTAACCTGATCCGCAGTTCGTCGTCGAGCTTGGCAAGCATTGCCTTGCCGCAGAAGACGGGATCCTTGAGCAATTTTCGGTGCTGGAACATGCCGCGCAGTTCTTTCTCGAAAAAATTCATAGTTTCAGTTTTCCTCCTATCCGATGATTTTCCAGATATACAAGGGTGCGGTGAGCGTAAATACCAGGCACGCAAACAGGATGCATGGCGCCGTGAATTCGAACTGGCCGTGTTTCCGGTAATCAAAATATGCCGTACCGAGTTTCACGAAAAATAAAATTGCCAAAATCGTATCCACGATCGGGAAAATCACGTTATTCACGACCTGTTTGATCTGTTCCCGCGCCGCCTGCCAGGTCTCTTCCACCGCGCCCGCCACGTCCCCTTCAGCTAAGGCTAAGGTGGTACTCGTCGTTAAGCAGATCAGCGTCGTCAGCAGCAGTACCGCCGCGACTGCCAGCCATTTCGAATATTTCTTTTTTTTGTTCATGTAGTTCTCCTCCCAATACTCTTTGTAGTTCTTTCTCCCCGATCGTTCTCATCGGGATACGCAGGTTTTTGCAGAACCGGATTTCCTCTTTCATTCCCGCGCTGATCGTACCGCCGAATATCCACATCTCGTCGCAGAACCACAGCAAACTCTGTCCCGCGTCCATACCGAGTTTCCGTTCCGCAGGGTTATGATCGTTCAAACACAGCGCGTAAAAATGCGTCGTGATCGGCGCCGCGCCCGTTTTCAAGGCATACTCTGTGTAACGGACGGCGTTTTGGAGATTCTCGTTCACCTGCCCGCCCAGCGGCGCGCAGATATAGACCTTTTTTTTCATGCAGGTCAACTTCTGTTCGTTGTTCTCGGTATCTTGGTTCATTTAATCCAACGGGATGAAGGTATAGCCCGTATCCGCTTCCACCTCCTCGTTACTGATTTCTTCCGGCATAGAAAACCGGTCTATATATTTCTGTATTTCCCGGTCCGTCAAGGACCTAATGTCCTTTCCTCCCAGCCCTACGACAAAAAACGGTCCCGCAATGACCGACTTGCCGTTCCCGAGCCTGCGATTCCCTTTCATGCCCTGCAATTTTGCCTCCTGGTTGCACACAATCGCCGTATCATCGCCGTTATCTACAAGTTGTATGCGTCCCTTTACCGCACGCTGCTGCGCTTTGAGCGTAGCCTCGATCTCCGCTGCATACGCCGGCTTGTTCGGCTCTACGTACACCACTTTCAAAAGGTTCTCCGATTTCTGCGTTTTGCTTGCCTCAAACCCTACCCTTTCAAAGCCTACCCGGTCGCAATAGAACGCGCCCGTGTCCGTTGCCACCACATCCGACATCGACAGCGAATGTCCACGATGCAGCGGATGCGGCTCGAGGTTAAACATTTCATAAACCTCTTCCAAATCCTTGCAGTCCACTTCGCCCGAAAACACTTCGTTATACAGCGACGCGTCGATCTCGCTCCTGCCCCGGTATTTGGATAGTTCTTTTAATCCCATGAATTTGATTTTGTTTATATCCCGAGCCGTATCGATCTGATAAATTTTGATTTTCATGTTTGTTCTCCCATGCCAAGGTCTTTGGAAGCCTCGGCTTGTTCCTTTGCGCTTGTCCATTCAGCGAGTTTTTCCTGCGCCCAGTCCGGCAACAGCTCTAATTTCAACACCCCGAGAATGTCCTCGCGGCAATAGTACGTTTCCGATTCGTCGCCGATTAGCGGTCGGCCGAATACCTTTGTGCCACGGGCGTGCGGGCGGCAGCCGTTGCCGCCACACGCGTAGAATAACTGATCCTTTGGAGTTTTGTATTCGTCTTTCAAAATCTCCGGCCGCAGTGCTACTACTTTGTTTGTATAGTCCATATTCTCGGCATAACAATGGCTTTTATCGAACAAACCGAGTTTCTGCCATTCTTGCCGCGCCTGGCTCACAAAAGCGTCTATCCGCACGGGATGAGCGTTGACGGCAAACGTAGAATTTTGAAACTCGGGTTCTTTCGGGATAGAAAACCTACGCGCCCACTTTTTATTCGCTTCGCTATAACGCCCGTCGTGGATATTTTCCTGCACCGTGTTCGCCAATACCCAATTCACCCGGTCGTAGCCGTGTTCCCCGATCACTTCTTTCGCGCAGGTTTCGTTTAACCTATTATCCTTGTACCCGTCCCGGAGCGTGAGTTCGATTGCCCGCGCACAGATACAGTTCTCCTTATAGCTTTCTATCCAATCGTCTTTCTCGTGCAACCGCCCCGCTTCCGCCAACGACCAGGGATATACCCATTTTCTGTCTTTCATGTCCTGCTCCTTGTTTGATTCCTTCCTCCGCGGTTCATTTTTGTGTTATGCCCGGGTTCCCGGCGTTTACCGCGGTCTTGGGTTCCTGCGCGAGGTTAGCCGCGTTCGTTAATTCGGATAGCTTTTCCTTGGCCCAATCCGGCAAAAGCTCCAATTTTACCACGCCCAGGATTTCGGTTCGTAGATAGCACCCCTCCTCACCGTTGTCCAAATGCTGCCCGAATACTTTTCTGCCCAGCGAGTCCGGGCGGCAGCCGTTGCCGAATTTGGCATAGAATAACTGGCTTTTCGGGGTTTTGTATTCGTCTTTTAACGCCGCCGCATCGATCGCCACTACTTTATTCGTGTAATCCATATTCTCGTCATAGCACTGCTCCCTATCGAACAGACCGAGTTTTTGCCATTCCTCCCGCGCTTGACGGATCACCAGATCCACAAGCCCCGCATGCGAATGCACGGCAAACTCGCCGTTGCGTACCAACGTTTCTTTCGGGACAGAAAACCCGCGCGCCCATTTTCTATTCGCTTCGCTATAGCGCCCGTCATGGATATTTTCCTGCACCGTGTTCGCCAATACCCAATTCACCCGATCGTAGCCGTATGCCTCGATTACTTCTTTCGCACACATTTTCGATAATCGGTTATCCTGGTACCCGTCCGAGATCTTTTGTTCGAGCGCCCGCGCACACGCTATATTCTCGTGATGGCTTTCCCACCATAGCTCCATTTGCCCCGAACGCTTCGCTTCCGACCAGGAATAGGGATACAACGGTTTATTCTCTTTCATGTCTTATGCCTCTCTGCTTCCGCCCACTTGACCGACAAATGCACCAAAGCCGCACGCTGCTGTGCCGCCGACAGCCCGTTCAAAAAGTCATACAGCGTCAGCTCGTTCGAAACCGGAATATCTGTCTTTTCGCAGTCGCAGATCCGTTCTTTTCGCACGACAATGGCGCGCTTGTCGTTTGTTTCGCTGAACGACAATACGTCGTTTGGACCGATATCTAATTTTTGCCGTAGCGCATACGGGATCGTGATCCTCCCGCGTTTGCCCATGATCCGATAGATTTTCATTTGTTTACACCTCGCTTTGCTCGCAATTGTTTTTACAGGGACAGACCGCGCAGTCCCCGTCGCAATCCGTGGCGTTGATAGGACAATTATCGCAATCCCCGTCGCACACGTAATCGCTCGTATCCTCGTTCTCTACCCGTTCGATCACGAGTTTTCCCGCTTCCGCGGTCATTTGCAGCAGCATGCCTTCCTTAAGTCCCGCTGCGATCATCAATCCCCTGGGTATTCCCAACAGCACGCTTTCCGTTGTTATTTTTTCATTTTGCATGATATGATGCTCTCCTTTAACACCTTTTCGTAATTGAAATCCTGTTCCGCCTCGCCAAACAGCGTCAGCTGCCGAGGCGTTTTACTCTGCCGGGAATACAGATCATAGTTCCCGATCAGCAGTTCTTTGAATTCTTTGCCCGCCTCATACCGCTGCGCCATCGAATGCACACGGGAAAAATCGAAGATAGAAAAATCCGCGTACAGCTCTCGGATCTCCGGGCAGTCGTTGTAGGATAACAGGAATTTGCCCGTAATCCCCGCCAGGGTCCGTTTCAAGCGCACGTGGTCGTTCCACCCGAATTCCACAGCGTACATCTCTTCGCTCGAAAAGTAGGGCGGATCGCAATAAAAAAACGCTTCCGGGCGGTCGTAATGCTGGATCAGCGTTTGGAAATCCTGGTTCTCGATCACCACGTTTGCAAGCCTGTCCTGAAGCTCCTGAATCAAGCCGAACAAGCGTCGGATATCGAACGGCTGCGAGGCGTAGGATTTACAGCCGCTCGCATAGCTGTAGCGCAGGAGTTTTAAAAACATCGCCGCACGGCGCACATCATAGTCTTTCGTCAGTTTCCCGCGCATGGCTTTCAGTTCTTTCGCGTCCGGCTCCGAGAGCATGATTTCCGTCAAGATTTGTTCTTCCCCGTAATACGCGTCCGTGAATTTCTCGTTTTTAAAGAATTTTCGGATGGCGTTGAAGTCCGCGCGGGAATTTAAATGGCAAAAGCCTAATTCCCGGATCGTCGCCAAGGTCCGGTCTTTCATGCACCGGAACAGATTGACGAGATTTTTGTCAAAATCGTTATACACCTCGAACGCGCAGGGTTCGGGATTGCCGAGCAGTACGCTGCCCGAACCACCGAACACGTCGATGAACCGGCCGTAGTCGTGTGGGAATACGGCGTATAGGATCGCAAGGATGGAGCTTTTATTCCCCACCCACGATACCGGGGTTTTCATGTCTTACCTCGCTTTCCCGTTTCGGTATCTGCCCCGGGAAAGAAAAAAACCGGTATCTTTCGCTCGGGGCGATTGATACCGGTTCGGGGATTATTTTTTTGTATCTCGTTCTTCTCTTAGACGCCGAAGCTCCGCTTCGTAGCTGTTCACGCGATGGAGCTGGAAACAGCACATAATAATAGTTCCAAGCGTTCCGCCGAGTATAAGTCCTATCACAAACCACACGGCTGCCATCGTTATCGCACCTGCTGACCGGGTTCTAAACCTTTTAATTGCGCCTTATACCACTCACGGCATTCCTCGTCCGACCATTCATTCGTCATAAATTCCGAAAAACAGACAGGCGCTTGTCCTTTTCGGTACGGCTCAAAAACAAATTCGGGGAGATAGATCTTATGATACACCCGTCGCGCTTCCCGTTCTTCCGCCTCGTCCCATTCTTCCGATTCTTCATACGCATAAGCTTCTTCCGGTTCATGAAGCGCGCCGTTTGCATACGCTTCGTCGCCGAGTTCTTCAAGCAGTGCGTTGAATTCTGAAACGCTCCGACAATCCCGGAGACCAAACTCTGCGCAACGGCTGCGGTAATAATTAAGTTCTGTTTCATCACGGTCCATTACGAGATCTTCATAGATCGCTATCCAGGCTTTCCCCTGATCCCATAACACGCACAGTACGGTCGGAAAACCCTCCGTTTGGTTGCATAGAAAGTCGGGCGAAACATGGAGCTGCGCTATACTCATACCGTCTAAAAGTTCGTCGAGCTGATTTTGATATTCTTGAACCGTCATCATCGTCATCACCTGATTCCTCCAAGTTCGTTAGCTGCGGTAGTCTGCTCCTGCGCTTCTTCCTCCGGGACGGTTTCCTCAGCTTCTTCGCTTTCGGGATTCCTCCGGGACATATAGCTATCGTATTCTTTGGCATATGTTCGATACGTTTCCGCATCCACTTCTTTTAGAAACTTCTCCGAAAAAATCCATAACGGATAGCGGCAAAACCCGCTTGTTTTATATAGCCCCGTTGCTTGCGCAATTTCGGGTTTCAGTAACTGTTTGGCAAACCCGCAATTGTTTGTATCGATATAAGCGCTGTTTTTGATGCCGATGAATTCCCCGAACGATACCGTCAACGCACAATACGGCTCCCGTCCCGCCGAGGTGAGCTCGTCGAGAAAAACCGCAAGACCGGGTAACCTCGTACCCGTTAAATCCGATACCATATACAGTCCCAATCTCGGTTCTAATTGGATTTTCTCGCCTGAAAAGTTCCTGATTTCAAGTTTCATCGTATCTCCGGCCCTTCGCTCGATTCGTCAAGCGCTTCGTCCTCGGCGGCTACGGACGTGATATTCACATACTCGCCGAGAATGTTCAAAGCCTCGTAATAGTTCTTGGAAGAAGTAATCCGTTCGCACATTTCTTTTGCTTGTTCTCTCATGCCGTTTTGCTTTAAAGTCCGAGACGCTATACCCATAAGGTTATAGATATTCCCGTCCTGGTCGATCAACGGACAATCCGGCTTTTGCCGTGACTCGGTTTCTTTCGATATAAATCCGCCGAGGCTGTTCTCCACATAATCCGACAGCCAGGCACCAAAAAACTGATCGTACGTTTGAAGCCGCCACATTGCGAGTTTGCCCAGATCCAGCTCCACGCCTTCAAACGGGTACAGGATACACGTCACGCCGGCATTGTCAAAGACCGCGCAGTCCGTAAACTTCGAGCCGTCTTTCAACAATCCCTCTTTCGTGAATAAATCGTTGATCCCGTCCAGCCATTCCTGCGCGGGGTCGCCGCAGCCTTGTAGGATTATGCCTTCTTTTCCCTCCATCCTACGCAGATACTCTATCGTAATCGTCTGAATATTCATCGTTCGAGTCCTCCTATTCCATGCTTTTCTTCCTGCTGTTCAAAATCCTTGTCCAGGAATTCCCGGATCGTCATCCTCTCGCCTAAAAAGTTTGGGGACGAGTCGTCGTCAAAGCCTTGGTACCCGTTTTCGCCCAGCTCCAACGGCGTTTTCGTCAGCACCGTGCCGCCGTGATTGACCAGGACATGCGCTTCCACCCCTGCAATGATGCCGTCGTCATCCTCTCGAAGCTCGTATTTATATACGCCTTCGGGAAGTTCCTTAGGCGAGAGCCGGTCATTGGTAAATAACGCCGGTTGACCCAATACTTCGATGAGTTCGAATTTTTCAGCCATCAGGGTGTACGGTTCCCGAAGCGAAACCGGTTCGTACAGCGACCGGCCTCGCGCCGAGATGATCCCGTAATCCGTTAACGCCGCGCCCAGACGCGCTAAAAGCTCTCGGCCTTTGTTGCCACTATCTAAACTTTTGAGCCACGACGGATCCAGGCGCATATCGAGATGCCTGATTAAATAATCTTTAAAGAAAGCCTCATGGGAGGCCACGGTTGCGTTCAGCTCGTATGCTTGTAAGTTTTCCGCAATGTCCAAAACGTCGCCGATTTTATAGGGCTGTTCCGCTTCCAATATTGCTTTGAACTTGATTTGGTCCGCAAAAGATAGTTCTTTTAGCCGTGCCGCCAAAGCGTTTAAGGTATCGAAATTCGCCATATCCTGAAAATGCTGCGCGTCTATCTGCTCTATGCTCGATTCAAAGTACAGATATACGCAGTCCTCGATCCTTTCTTCTCCGTACGCTTTTGCCACAGCGGTCGCGTTCGATTTATCCATCGGCAGCTCGATCCATTTCCCGGTTTCTTCTACCTCCGCTATGTCCTCTTCCGGCGCTTTTGCGATCTCTAACCGAAACACGTAATCGTCCGCCGCGGGCGCTTCCGGCAAGTGTTCTCCGTCATAGATATTCGGCAGTGCGTATTCCCCCGCTATGATATACTGATTCCCTACAAATACCCCGCCTTCGTTTTTACGCTGTAATTCGCCTATCCGTCTTTCGTCCAATAAATACCGCGATTCATCCGGGATCGCCGCGATATCCCGGTGTAACCCGTGTTCGATTACATATCTGCCGAACTGTTTGTCATTGCCCACGTTCGAGACTATCGATACTTTGTCTAAACCGTAAGTCAAATTAATGAGGTCTTTCATGCCCAGCGGTTCTTCTTCCTCGTTGATAAACCTCGGCGCCACAGCTTTCAGCACCGCTTGTTCCTCCCCATTTAACTCGACAAGCCTTTGGGCAAAAAAGTTCAGTTCCGAAAGTCTCGGCGAGTCCAGACGCCTATCTTCCAAACTCGGCAGCAACGGACATCTCCCTACGCTGACCTCAAAAAAGTCTTCCCCCTCCGCTCTCAACCGCAATCGCTGCAATGCGTCCTGGAGCTCGTAAGTTTTAGCCGGCAGTTCCAACGACGCGTAAAAGTACCCGCTTCCTTGTAAGTTGTTTCGGGATAATTCTAATATGAGTGTTTTTTCCTGCATTTCTTTCCTCCGTATTTTGTTACAGCGTCAATGTTGGGCTTTCCGATTCCTGTTCTTCCGGTTCCTGCGGTTCATAGGCTTCCGCACGATAAAGCGATTTACCGCGATAGGCAATCTCTACGATGTCTTCCGGGCCATATGACGCATGCCGGCCAAACAACGCTGCAAATTGTTCTCTGTCCTTTGCCGGCATGGGATACGTAGAATAGGAAGCAACAGTTTCCCGACACAATTCCGCGGCTGTTGTTTTAAAGGTATATTCCACGCCGTTTTTATGGATCGTAACGCTCACCGTTTTCGCTGGGCTGTTACGCAGCGCATATAGGATATTCCTCTGACGGTGCAGCGGGCTGTCCGCCTCTTTTTCCAGCTCTTCCATGCCTGTTTTTATCAATGCTCTTCTTTGCCGTTGCAATAAAATCGTTTCTCTTCGCTTCGACCATATCTTCTCCGCGGTCCTCTCGATATACCCGTCTGCGTCTTCCAGATAGTCTAACAGATCCTCCTCTGTCCACTCGTGATCATAATAGCGTTGCTTTTCCTCTTCCGAATTTTCCAGGCCTTTCAGAAAATAACGCTGTATATCTTTTTCTAATTGATATTTTTTATAGTCTTCCAATTCAGCCAAACCTTTTTCGGATACTTTCCGCATCGAAAGATCGGGTTGGTTCTGGGCAACAAAGTCTTCCAGCCGCGTGCGGATAGACTCGTTGACCGTCTTTGAGAGCTGTGAAATTTTAGGACCCGTTGCGGCTTCCGGGAATGTTTCCTGAAAGTCTAATCCCGCGTTATATACCAAACCGTCCTGTTTGTTATACAGCGCCGCGTATTCGAAATCGTGCCCGCTTTCTGCTTCCAGGCTCTTATTGTGCCACTGACAAAACAAGTAAAAAAAATTCTCTCGTTTCGGGATTTTGATATACACCTTATTCATCCTATCGACTGTTTTCGTCAACGGCTTTATCGTTTCGTCTTTCAGCCAATTCTTGAATTCGTCTTTCGGTTCCATGGTTTTCTCCCGTAATGTTGTATAGTTGGCGATTTTAACTCTGGTTCGTCTGTGGAGTCCTCGCATTTGAAAAGCTCTTCCAGCGTCTTATTCCCGTCCAGGATATACATACAGCCCCCGTCAATAAATCGGCCGTCATGTTCTTTCAGGAATTCTTCCCCGAACCCCGCATGGTCCAGGAAAGGGTGTAATTCATCTGCCACGCAATAGTCCGGATCACAACTGGTAAGATATTTGCCTAATCCTTGCGCGTCACATATCCCGCTTAGATAGTCGAATTCATTGATTCGTTCCGCGAGTTTACATACCTGCCCCAGCGTTTCCGCGTTCGCGTATTTACTCAATTTTAATAGCTTATCCATGTACACACTATGTCCGTCGAGGAATTTCGCAAACTCGTTCACTTCCAGGATGCTTTCCGTGTCCAAAAAAACTTGGAACTTCTCCGCCCACTCTCGTTCCGCGAAACAATCTCCTTTTAACTGATACGTACACGCCTTTAACGACGGCGCGCCTAACCGTTTGAGCGATTTCTTAATCGCAAGCTCTTCCTCCGGCAAATATACATACTCGCTTTTTCCGTTATATTCGATCTCTACTTCCAGCACATGCTTTTCCCTGCCGTACCAGCCTTCCGGAAAGACTTGGCCGTCATACGCCTCTTTGTAGGCGATCTCTTCATTCCGAAACAGAATACCATACTGCGTATAGATGCCCTTGCCCGAGTCAAGCAGTTCCCGACCGATTTTCGCAAAATCTGTCGTCTCCAATTCCTCTTGCATTAACCCGCCTTTCAGCGTCGACAGATGGATACGGCCTATCTTCTCCAGATTCCGTACATCCTGTATCAGCGTATAGCAGTCCAGGTTAAACTTCGCGTTGATCAGGTCTTTCGGTTCTTTATAGCCCTTATATTCTGCAATCGCGTATAGCTTTTCTGCTTGTATTTCCTCCAGGGACTCTATTTCGTTTGCCAAATAGTTTATTTCGTCTACGTTCACTTCCAGTCCTTCCAAAAAGGACAGCGCACGCGGCGCTTTTACTTCACGCACCAATACCTTCGGCGCATTCTCCCCCTCCAAACCTATTTCTTCCATTCGATAACGTATATGCTCATGAAGGCACGGAAAGTCGATTTCTGTTTCCTGAGCTGCATTTTTCAGTTTCAGTATAATCATCGTTTTTCTCTCCTTCCTTGATATTGGATAGCATCCAGCCCGAACCGCCTGATTGCTATCGCGTTACACAGGATTTCAAACATCTGCGGCGTAATTACTGCCATGTCCGCAAGATCGTCTATACTCACGTGTTTCGTTCCCATCGTCAGATCTTTTGCGCAACAGAGCAGGATATAACATTCCTCTCCGCCTGCCCGCAGATGGATATGTTGCAGCGGGATCCGGTTCTTGGCTATCCATTGTTTGGATATCTGCCATAGTTTCCTATCCGCCGTCAAAAGATACAGCTGGCACATCAGAGCTTTGTCCGACGTGTTCATACCCTTGGCGGCGCTTTGAAAGAGTGTCTTGTGCTTTTCGTTCCTGAAATTCATAGGTTACCTCGCTTGTCTTGATTTTTGAGCATGAAAAAAGCCGATTGTTTCTTCCCGGGAATTCCCGCTCTCACAATCGGCTTATGTCATCTATTCAGTTGTTCTTGCGTAAGCGTGGGGCTTTCTTCCGGTTCTTGCGCTTCCCGTAGCTCGGTTAGGTATTTCGGATCTACGATTACCTCCCATTCCCCTGCGCCGTTGAATAAGGCGTAGATATGCTCCTTATTTATCCTTGCCTCATATACCTTACCTTCCTCTTTGTATCTGTGCGCAAACCAGTCTGCCGTTTCATAATCCAGCGTCCACGACAACGCTCGGATATTTTTCGCGTTGCATGACGTCACCCCGCGATAGACCGTTACCTCGTCTTCTAAACTCTCTAACTTCTCTCGCTCGCTTTCCGCCATCAGATACATCGGATCCGCTGCCTTAAATAACGCCAGCTTTTGGCGTTGGCTTAAGTTTTGATCCAGGTTCGGACATTCTGTATTTACCCAAGCCATGGAAAGGATTTCAGACAGGTCTTTTTGGGAAAGGTAGTCTGCCGTATATTTCAAAAACGCAAAGGTGTAGGGCTTGGTCACCAACGGATAGAGCTCATGGACAGACCCCGCTTGCTTGATCCGCTTTCCTATTTGTTCCCGCCAACAGTTAAGCGCCGACTCACTTTCTAAGATGTTTACCGTTTCGGGTTCTTGCTGGGAGTTACGCAAAACTACCATTCCGCAATCCGTGAACGGGTGTTTTACAATCACCGGCGCAAATTCAGTTTCGTGCGGGGGCAGCCATAAAAACAAAGAGGCGATCCTTTTTACTTCTTCCAAATTCGTTTCTTTTCTCATCCTTCTTTCTTCCTCCTGTCGGGTTTTGAATAACAAAAAACGCATAGAGTTTTTCTGCTCTATGCATTTAAATTTTGCTGTTATTTAGTTGTGTGAGAGTTCAAATCCTTCTACAAAGGCAAAACACCCATTTTATATCTACGGAATTGACTACTAATTTCCAGCCCTTTGAAAACCCTGAAACCCCGCTGGCAGCGGGGTTTCAGGGCTAAATATCTTTTTTGTAGTCTCTTGATGGTCGAGGCGACGGGGATCGAACCCACGACCTCAGCGTCCCGAATAAATCCATATCGATTTTTTGCTTGATTTTAAAGGTTTTTCGGTGCTTTTTAGTCCGAAATCGATGCTTTCGGGTGCTCTTGCTCGCACTGTTTCCACGTAGTCCAAAGCCGTAGATGGTCAAACATGTGGTCTAATCCCCTTTCCAAACGAAGCTCGCCCCGTCAGACAATCAAACCATTCCCATCCTTGTTCTTTTCTTCTGTCGCTACCCTATTTCCGAAAAACAGTCAATAGCTTTCTCTAAAAACGCAAAAACTGATATGCCGTAGACTAAAGAGAACAATCCGCTGAGAGAGGAGTACTATCCTTCATAAAGAAATCAACAAGAAAACCGAACAGTGTCAAAAAATCAATCGGAGACTTTCGTCCGCAAGGGATTTTTTCATTATGTTTCATTGCTCAAAACTTGAACCGCAATAAACAAAGAATGTCGTTCACAAAAATATTGATATGAATTTAAATTATTTTCTCATCGCCACTCGTCAAATCGGGGAAAAAGGTATAGGATTTGTTCTTCTGTCCGCGATCTCGCAACCATAGACTTGTCGACTTTCCTCGGCAATACGTGTCCAGGAACTCTGCCCTAAACCGAGGCGACTGCTTTGTTGTTGGGCGAGGGAAGCAAGGAACGATGGGTATATGATGCCCATACCAAAATGCATCTGCGTGCTTACCTGGATAATCAAAACGAATGCCAATCTGCTCCGTTCGTTACGCTACACCGCAAATGAGTGGGTTGAAATAAGATTGCGCGAGCAGTGACGTTCTCTTGGTATCACAAAGGTATGCCAATTGAGCAAATCCCACAGCTTCTTAGATATTAAAAAATCGACACAATTATACGCTATGCTATTAGCTGACAAATTAAATAACACTGTAAAGAGCGCGGTGACCTTGATTGATCACCGCGCTCTCTTTTATAAAAATATTTTTCACAGACGGAAGAGTGAAGAAACACTTTCTCTTATTTTTCATTTTTGTTATTTTGTCCGTAATAGGCGTTTTTGCCGTGTTTTCTGAAATAATGTTTATCGAGCAGATACTGTTCCACCCTCGGCGCATCGGGATTGAGCATCTGCGTTTTCAACGCCATTTCCGCAACCGCTTCCAATGTCACCGCGTTCTCCACCGCTTTTTTAGGACTCTTTCCCCACACGAACGGGCCGTGGTTTTTCACCAGTACTGCCGAGATCGCGTTGTAGTCCTTTCCTTTAAACGTTTCCTCGATCACTTTTCCCGTGTTCAGTTCGTACGCGCTTTTGATCTCTTTCTCCGTCAGCGCCCGCGTGCAGGGCACGTCCCCGTAAAAGGCGTCCGCGTGCGTCGTGCCGTAGGCGGGGATCGCCTTGCCCGCCTGCGCCCACGAAACCGCGTTGATCGAGTGCGTATGTACGATCCCGCCGATCTCGGGAAATATGCGATAGAGATGCAGATGCGTCGGCGTATCGCTCGACGGACGGTACTTCCCTTCCGCCACTCTCCCGTCGATTAAATCCACTACCACCATATCTTCCGCTTGCATCGTCTCGTAAGGCACCCCGCTCGGTTTAATGACCACGAGTCCCTTTTCACGGTCTATCCCGCTCACGTTTCCCCACGTCAGGACCACAAGACCGTATTTGACGAGTTTGAGATTTTCTTCAAAGACGCGCTTTTTAAGTTCCTCTAACATTTATATGACCTCCGTCGCCTTCCGCTCTATCTCCAATCCCGCCTTATACTTTTTAAGATACGCCGCGAAATCTTTTTTGTCTCCCTCCGTCGCGCTTAACATCACTTTCTGATTATCCTGAAAGATAAGGGAAAGATACTCGGACAAGCTCTCTTTTCTATGCAGATACGCGGCGAGCAAAGCTATTCCCCAGGCGCCGCCCTCCCCGGCGTTTTCCATCACCGTCACGGGCGCGTTCACCGCCGCGCTCATCGCCCGCTGCCCCACTTCCGGCGTTTTAAAGAATCCGCCGTGACCGCACATTTCCTCTACTTCCACGCCCTCTTTCGTCAATATCTCCATACCTAAGGCAAGGCTCGCAAGAGAGGAATAGATCTGCGTTTTCATGAAATTGGCCAGCGTCAGCTTTCCGTCCGGTTCTCGCACAAACAGCGGCCGGCCTTCCGTCAGCCCCGTCAAAGGCTCCCCCGAAAGATAATTATAGTTCATCAGTCCGCCACAAGACGTATCGCCGTGTAAGGACGCTTTGAAAAGCAGCGTCATCAACTCGCCGAACGAGAGCTCTTTGCCGATCGCTCTTGCAAATTCTCCGAATAGTCCCGCCCAGGCGTTGAGGTCGGAAGTGCAGTTGTTGCAGTGTACCATCGCCACGGGCGCGCCGTCCGGCGTCGTCACCAGATCGATTTCCGTATGCAGATTTTTCAGCGGCTGATCTAGCACCACCATGGCGAACACGGAGGTACCCGCGGAAACGTTGCCCGTGCGTTTTTTGACGCTGTTCGTCGCCACCATGCCCGTCCCCGCGTCGCCCTCCGGAGGACAAAGCGGTATGCCCGATTTCAGCGCTCCGCTTTTGTCTAACAGCTTCGCGCCCGTTTCCGTCAGGTTCCCCGCGATTTCTCCCGCAGGCAACACGCTCGGGAGTATGTCGCGTATCTTCCAGGAATACTGTTTGTCCTCGATAAGCGCGTCGAATTTGTCCAGCATTTTCGCGTCAAAGCCGCAGGTTTGGCTGTCTATGGGGAACATGCCGCTCGCTTCCCCTACGCCCAGCGCTTTCTCGCCCGTCAGTTTATAATGCACGTATCCGGCCAAAGTCGTCAGGTACGCGACGTCCTTCACGTGCGGCTCGTCGTTTAAGATCGCCTGATACAAATGCGCGATGCTCCAACGCATGGGGATATTGAAAGCAAAAGCCTTGGTCAATGCTTCCGCCGCCTCGCCCGTATTCGTGTTCCGCCAGGTACGGAACGGCACCAATAGATTTCCCTCTTGGTCCAATGCGATGTACCCGTGCATCATGCCCGAAAAGCCCAGCGCGGACAGTTCCAAAGGCTTTCCGTAGTCTTTCGCAAGCGCGGAAAAACTCTCCTGCACGCCCTGCCAGATCTCTTTTTCCGAGTATGTCCAAAGCCCGGTTTCGAGTTTGTTTTCCCAGGTGTAAGCCCCGCTCGCCTCTACCCTGCCCCCTTCGTCGATCAGCACCGACTTGATCCGCGTCGAACCTAATTCCATTCCCAAATATGTTTTCATTTAAAAAGGATTCTCCGTGCCATACGGCAGACCTGCGGGCCGGTTATAGCCCACTTTCTCTACGCCCAGGTATTTGAATACCTCGAATATCTCTTTCCCGTAGTGTCCGAACGCCACCGCGCCGTGATGCGGGAAACTATTCTCGATCAATACGTGGCGATAGAATCTTCCCATTTCCTTTATTGCAAACACCCCGATCCCGCCGAAACTTCTCGTTGCCACCGGCAACACCTCCCCCTCCGCCACATACGCGTACAAGTGATTGTCCGCCGTACTTTGCAGACGGTAGAAGGTAATCTCTCCCGCTTGAATATCTCCCTCCAACGTGCCGTTTGTCACTTCTATCGGCAAGCTTCTCGCCATAATCTTCTGGTACTTCATTGTCGGGTTGCAAAGCTTCTTCACGCACGTGTTTCCGCAATGGAAACCCATGAACGTGTCCGTAAACTTGTAATCGAACTTGCCTTCGATGCTCTCTTTGTACATCTCCTTCGGCACCGTGTTGTTGATGTCTAAAAGAGTCACCGCATCGCCGCTCACACACGTGCCGATATATTCCGATAAACAGCCGTAAATGTCCACTTCGCAGGAAACGGGAATCCCCCTGCCCGTCAAACGACTGTTCACATAGCAAGGCACGAACCCGAATTGGGTTTGGAAGGCGGGCCAGCACTTCCCCGCTATTGCCACGTACTTCTTTGCCCCCTTATGCGCCTCAATCCAATCCATAAGCGTCAGTTCGTACTGCGCGAGTTTTGCGAGAATTTCCGGCTTCTTGTTTCCCGCGCCGAGTTCTTTCTCCATATCTGCAACCACATCGGGGATACGTTTGTCTCCCGCGTGCTGGTTGAACGCCTCGAATAGATCGAGTTCCGAATTTTCCTCGATCTCTACGCCCAAATTATACAGCTGTTTGATGGGCGCGTTGCAGGCGAGGAAGTTCATCGGACGAGGTCCGAAAGAAATGACTTTTAAGTTTTTCAGTCCGTACACTGCGCGGGCGATCGGCAGAAAGCCGTGGATCAGCTCCGCGCATTCCTCCGCGTCGCCTACCGGGTATTCGGGTATGTATGCTTTGACGTTCCTAAGTTTCAGATTATACGAGGCGTTGAGCATGCCGCAGTACGCGTCGCCGCGATCGCTCGACAGAACGCCGATATTTTCTTCCGCCGCCGCGCAGAACATCACAGGACCGTCGAAATTCTGCGCCAGCATCGTTTCGCTGATCTCGGGACCGAAATTGCCCAGATACACGCAAAGCGCGTTACAGCCCCCTTTCTTTATATCTTCCAATGCCTGCATTGCCTGTATTTCGCTCTCCACGATACAGACGGGACATTCGTAAACGTCCTCTTTATCGTACTTTTTCTCGTATGCCGCGATTAACGCCTTGCGGCGATTTACCGACAGGCTTTCCGGAAAGCAATCCCTGCTCACTGCAACAACCCCTATCTTCATTTTTGGTATGTTTTTCATGATTTTTCTCCATAACAATATTTTTGTCCATATCAGACTATACAACGCGAACCTTGTGAGAAAATCGCCTGCTCTATTACAACAGACGATCTTCTTGCTTGGAATATATACATACGCCTTGCCGACGCTCTTAATCTATTAAAGAAACTACGCTTTAATTATTGGCAACCGCGCCTGCTCCCAACGCATGTTTCTTCGCGTTCGCAGCGTCTTGCCGTAATTCTTCCGCTGTTTTAACGTGTAGACGATTACTTCCCGCACAGCCGCGGCGCGGTTGTATGTACGTTCCGTTCTTTTTTGCCTGTGCCAAATTTATCTTGGCATCGGCAATCGCCGTTTTGTACTGCGGCAAATACTCCTCGCATGCTATCAGCATTTCATCGGTCATCTGCCAAACTTCGTCGGGGTCGAGAACGGCGCCGGTGAGCGGATCCAACAGCATAGCCTGTTTGAGAAGCGCAACGTCGCCGCTTAAAGCCGCTTCCACAGCGAGCCGCTGTACCGAGATATTACTTTCGCAAACCGCGGCGCACCCCAACGGAATATTACCGATACGGGGCACCGCTATACCGTTTCCGTCCACATAACACGGGACTTCGACTACGGCATCCGAAGACAGATTGGTGATACAGCCGTAATTGACCACGTTAAAATCGCCGCGATATACACGCCCCGTTTCCAATCCTTCAATGATGTGCGCGCCATGTTCTACGCTGACGGCGGCGCCGTTGTAATCGTAAGGCGGTTCTTTCATCCAGTTAGGAAAATCCACCTCAAACCACTTGCGATTTTCGGTGCAAAAACGCAGATATCCACCTGTTTCGCCGTGAATCCAATAGGATAAATCTATCCAATTTCTAATTTCCTCGGGGCGTTTACGGTACCAAGGCACATATTCGGACAGGTGTCCGTTGGATTCGGTGCAAAAATATCCGAAGCGTTTCATCATATCGATCCGCACCTTTTCCTCCACGGAATATTTGGGATGCGCGAGCAATTTCTCTAAAAGAATCCTGCCGCCCAATTCGACGCCTCTGTGTTTTACGCTCAGATACCATGTCACGTGATTGATGCCGGCGCAAACGAAATCCAATTCTTCGCGCGGGATTTCCAGTACCTCCGCAATAAGGCGCTCTCCGTGCTGTACGCCGTGACAAAGCCCGACGGTACGCACTCCCATCCGATTGCAAGCCCATGTCACCATAGCGTTGGGATTGGAATAATTGAGAACGAGCGCATCGGGAGAGGCTACCGCTTTGACATCCTCGCAAAATCCTTTTGCCCAGGCTATCGTGCGCTGGCCGTACATGATTCCGCCCGCGCAGAGCGTATCGCCCACGCATTGATCCACCCCGTAACGCAGCGGAATTTCGATATCCGTCTGAAAAGCGGACAATCCGCCTATGCGCACCGCATTTACGATATAATGCGCGCCCCGTAAAGCCACGAGCCTGTCTGTCGTCGCCTGAATCTTGACGGGCAGACCGTTGTGATCTATGTCGCGCTGACACAGCTGCGTCACCATATCGAGATTTTTTTCGTCGATGTCCATAAAAGTTACGTCAAAATTTCTCAATGCGGGTACGGACAAAATATCCGTGAGCAGCCGCCGCGTAAACTCGATCCCGCCCGCTCCGACAAACACCAATTTTTTCTTACTCATACCGTTTATTTCTTACTCCTTTAAGCTTCTTACACACAAAATATATACTCCCCATCAAACCGCCCGCGCACGCCGACAAAGGCGCGGATAACAAGAGCGAATTACAGCCTTTCGATCCGTCTTGTTTTCCGGAGTCGGACGAATCGCCCGCCGGTTGGTTTACCGTAACGGTGACGGAAACAGTAGCGCCGCCTTCAAGCCGCGCCGTAATCACCGCCGTACCCGCTTTCACGGCAGTAACGATGCCGAAGTCGTCAACCGTCGCCACAGTATCGTCGTCCGATGTCCACACAACCGCTTTCGACACGCTTTCCTCCGGCTCTATCGCGACGGTCAAAAGTGTTTGTTTTCCGACCTCCAAGGAAACCTCCGTGCGATTGAGCACAAGCGTATCCGGAATCTTTTCATACTGTGTATAACGGATCTGCGGATTCAGATACAGCGAATCGAAAGAATTCGCCCCGTTGCTGTTGACCACGATATAAAACATCTCCCCTTTCGATACGGAAAGCGCCCGCAATGTTGCATCCGCCGAATGCTCCGCGTCAACAGTCTGCCACTCGCCCTCTGTCGCGGGATAAATCTGCTTATCTCCGCGCAAAACGGCAATCTTTACCGAACCGGAAGAATACATGCGAAAATAGGTAAGAAAATCTATCACACCGGTCAAGGGCGCCTTGAAACCTAAAACGGCGTTGTAATCCTTGCCGGGATGTATAAAATGTCCCTGCCAAATCGTCAAATACTGATTGTGCGGCGCTTCCGAATCGCCCGGCGTTTCCGCCGCCTGATCGGCGACGCGCGGTCTGTAAGCCCCGGCCTGCTTTTGCTTATTTGCGGCCGCGTCCTCTTCATACGCGCCCCACCACTGCGATACATATTCCATCTCCACGTAAGCGTCCTCGCCGGGTTTCTGCAAATAGTAATACCACATCGGTCCCTGCTCGGAACGGAATTCGTTTCGCCACGTATACGTTTTTTCCGCCTCGGCCAGGACGTTGACAGTTACGGTTATTTTACTTCCGCTTTCCACCGATGCTTCCAAGGTCGTGCGACCGGGCGCCGTGCCTGTGACCGTAATGACACCATTCGACCAAACAGCCGAAGCGATTGAGCCGTCCGCGAGGGTTACCGAAACGACGTCGTTCGAATGGTACAACGGCGTAACTGTGGTACGGATCGTCGCCGTTTCTCCCGTCAATACGTTTATCGTCGTCTGACCGACGGATAAAACAGCCGCGCCCGCTTTTGTGACGGACACTTTCTTTGTCGCCGTTGCCGTACCGCCTACCACCGATACGCGAACCGTCGCTTCCCCCGGGTTGAGCGCGGTGACCAGTCCCGTTTCGCTCAACGAAATTACGGCTTTCCCCGCCTCGTCGGGATTCTGTTCCTCAATGTTCCAAACGACCTCACGGCCGGCATTTTCAGGTGGCAAAATGGTATAGGTAAGTTGTGTCGTATAGGCCTGCTCTAAGACCACAAGCGACTCGTTAATCCTGATCGTTTCGTCGGGCGACACTACGGTAACCGTACAACTCGCCGTAACCGCTTTTCCTTCGGCCCCGATGCCGCCCACGACGGTCGCCGTTATTTCCGCCGTACCTACAGCGACCGCCGTAACCAATCCCGTATCGCTTACCGTAGCAACATCCTCGTTATCCGACGTCCAGGAAACAGTTTTGTTTTGGCTGGCTTCGGGCTTAATTGTCGCCGTCAGCCGTAACGTTTCGGGGGGAACGGGAGGATCGGATTCGGATACCCCCGCTTTCATTATCCTTTCGGTTACGTCGAGCGTTATCCGATCGGGTACCTGTCCGTAAACGACGGACGGTGCAAAAAAAGTCTGATCATAAGAACTATCGTCTTTGCCGTCTAAAATGAAGTGAATCATGTCGCCCTGTTTCACGTCGAAATTGTCGCATAAAAAATCGAACGTCGTACCCGGCGCCACGTACTGCCAGCCCGTGCCGTCCGCCTGCATAGCCGTCTTTGGCGACGGATAAACGGGTACCGCGCCGTAAAGAGAACGCGCCGGGGCATCCCCCCAACGACCATAGCCCGCATCGGCATACGCGGCCGGCTGATGCAAAACAGCGAACTGTACGCCGTCGCCGCCGTCCGTCTTACGGATACTGTCTTTCAGATATACGCTGCCGTCCCGGGGCGCTTGGAAGGAATAGACCATAGCGAGACCTTGCCCCGGATGTACCCACTGACCGCCGTAAATCCCCGAATACTGAACGGACGCGGTATAGCCGCCGCTGCCGATCTGATCGGGCGTATCGGCGATGCCGTTTCCGTTCGGATACTGTATGAGCTTAGGCAAATTTCTCTTGCCGGTGCCGTCCTTCATCTCGATTTCCTGCGGACTGGCTCCGCCGTGCGTAATCTGCGGAAACAGCTGTAAAGCAGTGTTGTCCGTATCGGTCGTCAAAGCGCCCGTCTGCGCATCCTGATCCGCGGCGCCGTATTGATAAAAGGCGGGCACATTCAGCGCCTGATAATACCATTCGTCAGGACCGTTCGCCGAGATAAAAGCGTTCACGTCGGCGCCGTCCGAAACGCCCGGGAAATCCCGGGAAACATCGTATACCGTTTTTACTCCGTCCGAAGAATTGCCGTCGGACGCAGCCGTTTCCGTCAAACCCATGCCCGCCGTAAGACTGCCCGAAAAAAGACAGAACACGGCTGTTATCCATGCCGCCCACACGATGCGGCTTTTGCGTTTCATGATCGACATAATTTCATCTCCCTTTTCCTTGTGACAATTTGCGGTGAGCAAAAAAATTCGTATTGTACGGTCGCCTTGGCGGAAGCAGAAAAAACCAATTCGGTTAATCCGCCCGGCAAAGCTGCCGAATAAAAATCTTCCCGGCCGTCTAACGCAAACGAGCAAAGCGTTTCGCCGTTTTGACGGATTAAGACGTTTGCGCCGTCGTTCGGCTCAAACGGATAAGGCCGAAAATAAAAGATACCGTTTCCCGCAGGCGCTTCGAATGTCAACGTTGCCGTTTTGCCGTTCAGACGGCACAGCCGTCCTTTCAGGAACTCCGCGCCCTCTGTTAAATAACTGTTGGTCGCATGGTTCCATTTCATGGGATGTCCGTCGGCCGCATATCTCGTGCTTTCGGCGCGCCCCAGCCAAAGAGAAACGTTTGTAACACCTTCTGAAACGGAAGTAGGGATAATTCCGTTCTCCGTTTCGCCGAACAACTGAATCTGCCGCAAAAACAGGTTTTTCTCCGGCGCAAACGCCAAAGTAATTTCCTTGAATTTTTTATTTATCCGATGCACGGCCGTATGTCCTTTGGAAACATATTCCCCCAAAAGTTCCCTGTCGCCATACAATCGGTACATGCGTTCCCCCGCGCCCAGAAATGACAGCACGCATTTATCGACCGACGTTTTTTCGGGCAATGTCAGTCGAACGTCCGTACCGTTCGACGCATCGAAGATTGCGGAAAAATTGCCGTCCGTAAGAAAGGCGTGACCGCATTGGACAGGCAACAGCCGATAACGCCTTTCCGCGCCTTCGGCGAGGACGATCTCCCGCGCGCCCAGTTGAAACAGATCGTAAGCTCCTTTAAGCTGTATGTACGGACACCAGGCGATATTGGAATCGTGCATACATCCCCTGCCTCGTCCGTTAGGATCCGCGGAAATACAGGTAAAGATATATTCGTTAAAAAAACCGTTCCCGCGCGAATACAGACTGTCCGCCATACCGCCCGCCTTGTCGGACAGACACATAGACAGATAGGCGTTTCGATACAGATACTCCGCATATTCGGCGTAATGCGCGTCTCCGGTCAACCGAAACAGCCGATAGTAAGCGCCCGCCGCCACCGAGGAATAGGTATCGGCCGCCGCGCAATTGCTTGCCACAAAAGCGATTCCCCGCGTCGATACGTGTTCGTTACCCGCGGCGATCGCATGCGGATCTTTCGCTCCGTCAAAATCGTAAGGCACCAAACAAATATCCTGAAGTTGCTGATAGGTTTCCGCATAGTCCGCGCAACGTATCGCTCTCTCGATATGCTTATCGTCCGCATCGATTTCGGACAGCGCCAAAAACGCGTTTAACCCTAAAATCCCCGATTCCTTATCCAGCGGAATGTCGCCGATATAGTCGGTTATGCCCCCGTAAAACCCTCCGTTTGCAAAGCGCCGCCAGATCCATTCGCATTTTTCCCGCGCTCCGTCCATATATTTGGCATCGCCTGTCTCCCGATAAGCGAGACATAGAAGCGGCACCGAAAAATATTCGTCCTGCGTCAATGCGTAATCAGCTTCGGAAAGGGCGTATTCCAGCCAGGAACGACGGTCGAACGTAAGATATGCCGCCAAAATCTCGGTCGCCGCCTCGAACCGGCTGCGATAAAAGGGGAAAAACTGGTGCTTTCCCGCATAGCCGGTTTGAATCTGAAAGTCGATGACGGCAGCCAAAGTACTTTCCTCCAAAGGCACCGAAAACCCCAGACGCTTATAGCGCAGCAAGAGCGAAGCAAGGTCGGCGTTACGATATAAAAATCCGCTTTCCGGAACGAAATGATCGGTATCGACGGCAAATTCGGGTACGCCTTCCACTATCGCATACGAACGGCAAACGTTTTCAAGCAGTATTTTCAGCGCCTGTACGGCGTTTATCTCTCCGTCTGTCCGCGCAAGCCGTCCGTACTCACTCCGCCATACTTTTTTCTGAAACCCGATGAAATCGTCCGCCCTCGTTTCGCACGCAACAAAACCGAAGCGAGCCTCCGCAGCGTTCGTAAACCGACGCACTCCGCCGTTGCGGGCGTAAGTCTGAGCGGGAAAGGAATGAAAGAGCAGCACCTTTCCCCCTTCGTTGCGGACGCCTAATCCGGGTAGATTAAAACGTCCGTCCACCAGCGTTTTGGCTTCCGTAAGGTCAAAGTCCCCGTCGATCGTTTCGCGCCGTCCCGGTGTACGATCGCTTAAAACCACTCCGCGGCCGTTGCAATAAACCCCTGCCGCCGGCGCGGCGAGCGCATCTACGCCGCCGCCCGCAATGCCGTCCGTAAGAGGAAATTTCGAAGGTATTTCCAAACTGCCGTACCAACAGCCGGGCGCAAAGAACTCCGCCGCTTCAAACGGGATACCCGTAGCGTATTCGGCGATTACGGCGTAGCCGCGTACCCCGCTGTCCAAACTTGCCCGTACTGTGACCTGTTCTCCGTCCCGCCGCACGCTGAAAACCGCTTTTCCGTAGCCGACAGGCTTCTCGGACGAAACGGGAATACGCGTCACGGAGGCGTCGGCAAGCAATAAATCGATATAAAATTTAAATTCCGATTTTCGCATTGCTTACAGTCCCAAGACCTTGAAGTCCTGTATTTCCGCCATTGCGCCTTCGATAAAGGTGAGTCGGACGTACCGTACGCCGCTCGCATACCCGTTTTGCGCATATAATGTTTTAGCGCCGACGAAAGAAGCGAATGTCGTCCACTGTTCGCCGTTCGAACTCACCTCCACGACGAATTTGAAATCATGGAGCGTTTTGAAACGAACGACCGCCTGGTATATTTCTTTGGCAGAGCCGAAATCCAGCGTAATCGAGCAGCCCGCTTTCGGCGTATAAGACGTGACGTAATTATGGGCGTCCACAGCGCCGGCCGGATTGTTTCCGCCGCCGTTTTCCGTCACTCCCGCACCGTAAGACAGTACTTCGTAAGTCAGCGGGAGTCCGATAATCTCCAAATTCTCAGGCAACTCTGTTTCGGTCAGAATTTGAACGTACCGCACCCGCTTTGCAGCCGTTCCTTCGGCGCCCTCCCCCGCAAAAAAGGTTTCTCCGTCCTTGGAAAACCGTACACTTTGACCGGACAAGCCTTTTACGGTTTCCACGTTGCAGTATTCGTTGAGATCGAAAATATAGCCTTCGGCGGTTTCTGTCACATACTTGTTTTTAGCCAAATTATACCCGCGGCGTATATCGTCTCCCGCCACGATTCGGCTGTCCTTGGAATCCGGTTCTTTCAGGATCTGATACGTCCGTTCGTAATTTTGCAGAATCGCAAACGGTACCCAGGCGATATTCGAATCGTGCATACTGCCTCTGCGATAAACAGCGGGATCGTCGCCGACCGCCAAACCGATATATTCGTTGATAAATCCCAATCCGGTAGAATGTACGACATCGTCCATCATTCCCACCTTATCTCCCATATTCACGTACAACGTCGCATTGTAAGTGACGTAATCGTAAAAATCATAATAATGTTCGTCCCGGGTGTATTTATACAACCGATAAAAGTCGGGTGCGGCCAATACGCCCGCAAGATCGGCGCTGGTGGTCTGTCCCGAAATATACGACAGTCCGTAAGGCATGACGCGGCCGTTGCCCAAATATCCCTGATTGGTAGGATGACTCGTTATATCCGATTCCACCCCCGTACAATCGAACGGTTCGAGATTAATCGGCTGAATCTGGTGCATGGACTCGACAAACAGCGCGGCTGTCTCCGCCATATCCAGCCACTTCGCCTGCCCGGTCAGTTCGTACAGATCGATATAGCCGCGCATCGCCAATATGCCGCTTTCGCGGTCGACGATCGGATCGGCGGCGGGATTGGTAATCGCCCCTTTAAAAATGAATTTTTTATGCTCCCCTATTACCGATTCCGCTAATTCCGCGGCTTTTTCGATAAACAGCCCGGCGCCTGTCAGTTTTGCAAGCTCGGTGAAGAAATTGACGTCCATCCAATTGCGGCTGTCCATATGCGCGTCGGCGCGGCGCAACAGGTAATTCAGCCAGTCATTGTGTTTTATCCCATAAGACAACTCGGTTTTATACGCCCAGATCAGACTGACCAGCGCATCGGACGAAGCCCTGTTATAATGCTGGGTATTTCCTCCGAATATCAAATTTTCATCCAGACGCCCCGCAGCCACCTGAGAATTCAATACCGCCAAAGCATTGTTCACGTAGCTTTCGTTGAGCGTCCTGCGACCTTCGGCAAGCAGCAGCCACGCCAGGTCGGCGTTACGATATAAAAATCCGCTTTCCGGCTCAAAATGGTCGGCGTTGATCATATACTGCGGCATACCGCCCGATACGCCGAACGAATTGTTTACGTTTCGCAAAAGGGTATCCTTTACATCAGTCGCCGCATACCGCTTATCGGTCACGGCGTAATGCGCGTAGCTTTTGCGCCAGGCGTCGGTCGCCGCCGCCGCTAAATTTTCATACTCGCCGGAGCGCTCTATCTCGAAAGCCACCTCCCTGGTAAGATCCTCCGTAACAGGAAGCATTCTGTATTGGGTATGAAAAGGGAAAATCGCTATATAGTTGTAACTGTAGGCGGGATAAGCATGAAAGATTCCGGCATGAGTGCCGTCCGTTCCGTCTGTGTTGCACAAACCGATTCCGGGCATATTCAGTCTTTCGTCAACGACAATCCGATTGACGCGCACACCGAGATCTTCCCCCGAAGTCTCCCGCATACCTGCCGTTTTATCCATGAGCGAAAAGGACGTTTTTCCGTCGAACGCGGCTAATACCGGCGCGCCCATATTGTCGGCGGTGACGATGCTCTGTTCGCCGGTAAAGCCGGTTTTTACGCCCGCTCCGCTGAACGTGTAAGAGTCGTTCCCGTAATAATTGGACGGACAAAACCACTCGTACTCCTCCGCCTTTTTTTCGACGGAATTTTCCAAGGGGAAGTATGTCATAAACCCGAGATCGCCCTCGCCCGCCTCCTCGACAGTAATCGAGCGGCTGACGTCGAGTTTTGTTCCCGATGTTTTCAGGGTGTCGGCTGCTACGATTACGCTTTTGTTGGGCGTCGTGACGCGGGCGGTAGCCAGAAAGCCCCCGTCGAGCTCTACCACCGATTCATAGTGCGCGTATAAAATCTCCGAAACATTATCCACGGTATCGTAAGCCACACGTACACCCAGCGCACCTTTCGACGTACTCCACCCGCCGGACAAAACAAGTTCCTTTCCATCCTTCGCGTCTTTAAACTCAACGGATAAATCCCCGACAGGCGTTAAAGCGGGAGGCGGAGTCTCGGACGACTCGACGGGCAGTTCTTGATTACACGCTCCGGCCGAAATGCTCAAAGCAGCGACGGTCAATCCTACGCATAAATTTTTACAAAATCGGTTTTTCATCGATACTTTCCTCCTTAACGCGACATAAACTCGTCGTATCCTTTTTGCAACGTCTGAATATACATCTTTACGCCCATAGCGTTAAGTTGTTTTTGGATATTGTTCCACTCCGAATCGACGTCGATTTTGCCTTTTATGACGTTTGCCATCAAATCGCCCACGTAAGTTGACAGAGAAGAGGACGCCGACGAAAGTGCCCGAAGCGTTTTTTCGTCGAATGCGACATTCGGATATCCCGGACGAATGGACGGTATTACGCGTGCGAGTTCGGTATAAGAATGTCTTACCAAATCGTCCGAACACTTGTTGAAGAAGCCGTCGTAAGTCATCTCCACGCCGGGGAGTCCGCCGCCCATTTGAACGGTACGGGTACGGATAATCTCGCTGGTCGGCATGAGATAGCTCCAGCTCGTGTGCGCCTCGTCGTCCCATTTCCATTCCACGCCCTCTTTGCCTATCGTGTCCCAACGGCTGTATTCGACGTCGTACAGGGTATCGATCCAGCGCATGGCAGCTTCCGGATACGCGCAATTCGACGAGATGGCAAACGCCCCCGGATCAACGGCATAACGGCCGCACAAAAACGCGGGACCGGTATAGGCGGCGGAATTTAACGGCGGCAACGCCACGAAGTCCGTCGCACGATCGCCTGCCACCAAATCGGCCGTCGCGTCGAGAAATACGCCGATGGTGTCTGCGCTACGTCCTTCGCCCCATACCTGATTTTTGGTCAGCGTGAGATAATCGTTGTTGATCAGTCCGTTCCCGTACATGCCGTTGAGATATTTGAGACACGTTTTGAATATTTCCTGCTGCGCGCCGAATTTGACCGTTCCGTTTTCCACATACGCATTCCACGTCAAAAGATTGAGTCCGAAAGCCGAATACAGGTGCGTGACTTCATACGCTCCCGAAAGGTACATCGGCTTTTCGTCGTCGGGATTGCCGTTGCCGTTTGCGTCTTCGTTTTTGAAGCGTGTCAAAACTTCCGTCAGCTTTTCGATCGTCGTAATCTGCATCGGGTCGATATCCAGTCGCTCGCACCATTTCTTATTAATCCAGAACACGCCGTCGGCAGTATAAGTGTCGCCTTTATAATGGACGGTTGGAAGGGTGTAAATATGTCCGTCGGCGGAAGTAATAACTTTTTTTACGTTAGGCGTTTCTTCCATAATCTCTTTGAGATTGGGGGCATACGCTTCGATGAGTTCTTCAAGCGGAATCAGCAGTCCCTGCGCGCCGAACTTTACTTCCGACGCGCGCGGAATCTGCGCCTTATAAAACACGTCGGGCAGAGTCTGCGGATCGAGAAACGCCAGCGGAAATTTCTCGCTGTAAGTCGCCCCGTCGTAAATCTTGTCGAAGTTGAATTTTATTCCCGTCAGGTCCTGCATCCGCTTAAAAAATTCGTTATTCCCCCAATCGGGGTCGATTGCGGAATGATTCAGCCCCATCATTGACAACGTAAGTCCCTCGTATTCGTCTTTGATTACCGGATAGACGCCCGGTTCCGTCACTACGCCGGGATTGCTTTGCGGCGGTTTCACGGACGGCGCGCAGCCAAAGGCGCCCGCCAAAACAAACGCCAGAGAGAGAATAAGCGATACTTTTTTCTTTATCATAAAACTGTCCTCCTTAACCCTTCAAAGATCCGAGCATAATGCCTTTCTGAAAATATTTTTGCGTAGCGATACAAAGCACTACCATGGGAATGCTTGCAATCACGATTACTCCGTATTTCATGCCCTCCAGCGCGTTCAGCATTTCGATTAAGTCGTTACCGCCTATTCCGCCGCCGGTAAGCAGATCCATCTGCGAGTTGACCAACAGGGTGCGCAAAACGAGCTGTAAGGGATATTTTGACGCCTCGTTGAGGAAAATAAGAGCATCGAAATATCCATTCCATTTAGCCACACCGTAATACATAATCATCACGGCGATTATGGGCGAAGAAAGCCGCAGAGCGATCTGCAAAAAGAAACGCACGTTCCCGCAGCCGTCCACTTTGGCCGCTTCCAGAAGATCGTCGGGAATGGTGTATAGAAAATAGGTTCTCACCAATATAATGTTCCATACCGAAACCGCCGAGGGAATAATCATTGACCACCGACTGTTGTACAGTCCCAGTCCTTTGACCAGCAGGAAATAAGGCACCAGTCCTCCCCCGAAAAACAAAGTCACGGTATAGACTTTCATAATAAATCCTTTCAGCATAAAATCTTTTCGCGAGAGGGGGTAAGCCGCCGTAAACGTAAAAAACAAACTGACTAAGGTTCCCGCGCCCACATAGAGAAACGAATTGAGAAATCCCGTCCAGATACTTTTGTAGGCGAAAATCTTTTTATAGGCGGCCAAAGAAAACGACGTCGGCCACAATACCATCTTACCCGTCAAAACATCGGTCGCCTCTGTGAAAGAGGCGCTAATCACATACAGCAGCGGATATACGATCAGCAAAAAAAGAACGACGAGTATCGTATATACCACGATATAATAGATCAAGTCCTCCCGATTCAACTTATAGTGAACTTTTTTCCGAAACATTTTGTCTACCATATGCTATACCCGCTTACTTTTTTTGCCACGAAATTTACGATCAGGAGTAAAAAGAAGTTAATTACCGAATTGAACAGCCCCACCGCCGTCCCGAAACCGTAGTCGCTACTGATCAGACCTATTTTATACACATACGTCGATATAACCTCGCTGGTCAAAGCGTTCAAATCGTTCTGCATCAAAAAAACCTTTTCGAACCCCACGCTCATAATGCCGCCCGCCGCCAAAATCAAAGCGATCACAACCGTAGGGAGCAGCGACGGAAAATCGATATGACACACAACGGCAAATTTAGACGCGCCGTCCATTTTGGCAGCGTCGTAAAGCTGCGGATCGATACCCGATAACGCCGAAGTGTAAATCACAGTCCCCCAGCCGAGGCTTTGCCAAACGCCCGAAGCGACAAATATCGTAACAAAAGCATTCGGATTTGTCATAAAATCCTGCGGTTTGCCTCCGAACGCCTTGATGATCGTATTGACGATCCCGCTCGTCGGATTCAAAAACGCCAGCAGCATGGCAACCACTACAACCGTGGACAGAAAATTGGGGATATAAGAGGTTATCGAAAAAACCTTTTTGAATTTACCCGCGATACTGTTGAGTATCAAAGACAGCAACACGGGAAGCGGAAATCCGAACAACAGAGAAAAGAAACTGATCTTAACCGTGTTCCAAATAATATTCTTGAAATAGTAATACGAAAAGAACATTTCGAAGTTTTCGAATTTTACCCAAGGCGAGCCGAAAATCCCCAAATTCGGATTGTAATTTTTGAAGGCCAAAATGATGCCCGCCATCGGTATATAACAAAAAATAAGAATGAAAATAAACGTCGGCAAGCTTAAAAAATAAAGTCCGCGATTTAGTTTCATATCCTTTTTCAGTCTTTTAAAATAGCCTGCGGCCAAAGTTTTTCTTATTTTCGACATCTGTTCTCCTTCGCATCGAGCCATTTTAACGAATCAGCATTTCACCGAATTTCGCGCCCAGTTTCAACATACTTTCCCCGTCGTAATGCCAGGGATCGTTCCCTTTCATCCGCAGCTCGGACGTATCCATAAAATATACGCCGTCCATCGCGTTCGCCGCGGCTTGCTGTGCCAGAATAACGATGCGATTGTAGGGCATTAAGTGTATATCTTCGTTAATTTTACCTATCACCACAGGAAAATCCGTATCAAATTCCGCCCGAAGATCGGTAATCAGATTCATAAGATTTTGTGTATAGGCAATCGCCTTTTCTTTGCTTATCGCATCCTTTTCGCCCTGCATCCAGGCCAGTCCGCAAAGATTAATCGTATATCCCTGCGCCGTTAACACGTCCAGCCCCGTATGCACCGTTTGCACGAAACTTTCGTATTTTCCGCCGATTGTACCGCCCAAGGACGGAGAACGCCAATCGGCGAAAATATCCGTATCGCCCCAAGCATATTTGACAATAAAGTTATCTCTGTCCGCTTTTTGAGCCTGCAAAACACCCGCCAGGCCCACCTCCGGTCCGAATAGATTGATGTTTTCGCCGAAGCCCATAGCCACTGGTACGAAATGAATGGGATCCCCAAAAGGTCGGTTATTCATTCCTCCGTCGCCGTAAAACATCACCTTATCCGTTTGAGGCGGCGTCACTCCTGCGACAGGGGCGATTCCCGCGGCATTGGATTGCCCGCCAATCAGATACACGTCCGCGATTTTCGACTGAGATTCCTCCGCCCTTACGGCAGGCCCAAAAGCAGCACCGGATTCGCACAGTAATCCTGCGAACAAAAGAACCCACAACGCCGTTACGCTTATTTTTTTATTCATCTCATCATACCTCGCAAAATACTTGCAGGACTCCTTCGTTCCTGCCGCTATTAGTATATTCGATATATTGTTTCATGTCAATGGGCATTTGTTGCAAATTTTGAGTAAAAAAATCCCAACGAAATCGCTCGGCAAACAGCGCACTTCTCTCCGCTAAAAATCAAACGCAGAAAAATCGCCGGAATCACTATGCCGTACATCCCGAACGGCCAGGATTTGCTTATTTTTATCGTAAACCGAACTATCTTTTTGATAAGCCTCCAAAAAAGAACCGGGAAAAACCCCGATAACTTTTTGAAAAATTTTGGAAAACGCTTTATAATCCTGATATCCGACTATATTAGCGATCTTACCCAGCGGAATTTTATTTTGCTTTATCAGTTCACACGCGTAGCTGACACGCAGACACTCTATGTATTGCAACGGGGATAAACCCGTTCGTTTTTTAAAAATACGAAATAACGTAGTACGCGAAAAACCGACTTGACGAGCCAGTTTTTCGATACTGAAACTGTGCATGAATTCGCCGTGTACTATTTTCAAAATCGTCTCGAACCAAGTGACAACATATTCGCTTTCTTTCTTGTGAGATGGAAATTCTTTCGTCATGTACGAAAGCAAAATATATAGACTGCCGAGCGAAAGCAGATGAGGCGAAAATTCCGATACCGAAGCCTTCTGTAGTTTTTCAAATCGTGAACGTAAATCGCCGCTGTTATCGTGAAATACAGGGTATTGGGGATTAATAGCGATACCGTCCATAATACTTTTGACTAAATTTCCGCCGAAACATACCCAAATATATTCCCACGGATCATCTTTATCGGCAATATAATAGGTCGTATCTTCGGGCGAAAAATAGAAACCGTCACCCGCTCCGATCGGATACGTTTTGCCGTTGATGGTAAACTCGCCTTTGCCAGCTAGACAATAATGGAGCATATGACAATTACGTTTAGACGGTCCCCAATAATGTAGCGGTTCGCATTTTTCATACCCGCATTCATAGAGGACCAAATCGAAGCCCACAGAATTCACCGGCATATAGCAGATGTAACTGTCACTGTTGTCAAATTTCCCTACCTGATGTCGAAGCATAAAATTTCCTCCTTACGATACGTTTCAAACGTTTTGACATGTATAACCTTTGGTTAAAATTAACAAATACGAACCATATCATTCTCCCTCTGCCATTTCTTTATTGCTCCTACTTCTGTATTTCAACTACACTATTGAGTTTTGAACTTTATTAATCTAAATTCAATAGTGCATTTTTTATTTGTCACTTAAACATATTTACTCGAACGACTTGGTCAAACTTTCAGCTTACTTAAAGAAATGGACCCGAAAACGCTAATCTCCTTACTTTTAAATATCCTTAACTATGCTTCAATATTATAACATGATATTCTTAATATTTCAATCATTACTTCTCCATTGTTTTATGTTTCCTTATGACAATCTCATTTTTTGTCGTCATAAGTATTTCTATTTTATCCTTGCTTTTCAGTCCCATTTCCTGCCTGAACGTTGCGGGAAGTACAATACGTCCTAAATCATCGACCTTTCTCACAACACCCATAAATTCACCGTATTCAAAATTCATTTTTTCCATGGTTTTAATTCTTTTTCTCCATTTTTTATATTTTTTCGGTAAGTATTTCTCTTGTTATTTAGATAGGATTGCAGTCCTTTGAAAGTTTTAACTTTCAGGGGCTGTTTTGCTTTCCTGCTTAATCTAAAGTCGTTATTCCTGCCTGCTTTTCGATTGTAACGTCCTCTTTGTATCGCCTTTCCATTTCATCCTTAAAATCGGGATAGTCGATATGGATTACCGACGTTCCCGCTTGCAAAATCTTATCCAAAAATACTTCGTATGCCACAGCGTTGAGTTCCTCTCCCTTTTCAGCCGCCGCAGGGCATGCTCTGTCCGCAAACAGTTGCGCCGCCGCATACGGCAGAACGCTTTTTTCATACGCCTTGATGTACTTGTAGCAATCGCTTCGAACGCTGTCTTCCACCGACTCTATATCTTCTTTAAATCCTATGTAATGGCACATAGTAAATTCGGGCGTTCTTTGTTGAAGATATTGTTCCATTAGACGATGGGCAAGCCCGGCATATTCGGTCTTTTGCTCTTCGCTGTCACGATATTCGTTAATCACGTCGTTTCCCAAACCGATTAAGTGGATAAGTTTCTTTGCTTCTTGTTCGTTTACTTCAAATGTCATGGTTTTTATGCTCCTGCTTTTTTATTTTTGTGTAATGCTTCCAGTTTTTAATTTTAAAAAATGATTTTCCTCTATACATCGGGAGCGCGGATAAGGTACATAATATTAAATAAGCTACTATTCATAACTTTCTCCTCCCGTTTTATTTTTAATAAGGTCCTATCTTGTGTTTGAAAATTTACCCGTAAAAATACTCATTCGCACATATTATATTCTGTTTAAATTTATACCTAATCAATTAGTATAAAAAAAACCTAAAATTTATTAGGAATGATGATTTACCGAATATTTTTATATCGGCGTGTGGGTTACGCCGTTATATTGGATTTGAGAACATTATAACATATTAAGAGAGAAAAAGAAAGTTTACCGAATGTCTAAATTGATGGTTTTTAAGGAGATTATGTCGAGATATGTCAGAAGATACTTTGTTACCCAACAGAAAACTCTCCGAATCCTTCAAATCGAGAATCAATGAACTAATAAAGGAAAAAGGATTAAATAACACAAGCTATGCCAAAGCTCTACATATCGATAGAGATACTATCACACATGCAGCCAACTATGGGATCATTCCTAAAGTTCAAATACTAATTAGAATCGCCGATTATCATAAAATTTCCTTATCTTACTTGCTCGGCGATAATAACGAGGAAGATAATTTTCACGAAGCTTCACCTCGCTCAACGTTTCATATTCGAGTTAAGGAACTCTGTGACGAAAAAGAAATTAAGTTTTCAGATATTAAATATCATGTCAGTTTCCCTTATGCGTATTTTTATGATTGGATGCGCGAAGGAACTTTGCCGACCCTCGATAAGTTAGATTCGATCGCTTCCTATTTCGGTGTATCGTTAGATTACTTATTAGGCAGGTCTGATGATAGGTAGTAAATAGGAGTTACGTATGTCTAAAATCCCTAAAGATAGTGAACGAAAAATATCGCCTAAATTCCAGCAACGATTAATTGAACTAATAACGGATCAAGATTTGAGCAACGCCGAATTTTGTGAACAGGCTAAAATAAGTTATCCTGTTATTTCGAGAGCAACAATATATGCAATTTTACCGAGTGTTCGGCTTCTCATCAAAATTGCTGATTTTTTCGAGATTCCAATAAAGTATTTATTAGGTGAAAGTGATGATCCTTCTTTTTACAAGTCTGAATTTCCATCCACTTTTAGTAAAAGGCTTACTGCAATTTCACAAGAACGGAACGTAAAATTTTCTGAGGTTTCTCATAAAATGCCTTTTCCATATAATTACTTTTACGATTGGATTCGGACAAACACACTTCCTTCTCTTGAAAACTTAGAAGCCTTAGCAGATTATTTTCAGGTGAGCCTTGATTATTTGACGGGTAGGACAGATTATAAAGATTAAGTTATAGAAATATAAAACACAAAAAACAGACCAAAACTTAAAGTTTTGGTCTGTTTTCATGATTAAAATGGTCGAGGCGACGGGATTTGAACCCACGAACTTCGCGTCCCGAATAAATCTATATCGATTTTTTGCTTGATTTTCAAGGCTTTTCGGGGCTTTTTAGTCCGAAACCGATGCTTTCGGGTGCTCTCGTTCGCACTGTTTCCACGTAGTCCAAAGCCGTAGATGGTCAAACATGTGGTCATACCGAAATGATACGTAGTAAAAAAGAAACAGCTCAAAGCAAGGCAGCCATATAAACGGGTAAATACAGCACGTCCGCATCCTTCGCTAAATCTTTGGTATACACAATATATTTATACAGTATCCGACTTGAAAATTTCTTGCAAAACTCATCGAGCGACGTGTGAGCCTTGTAACCTGACGATTTAACCTCTATCGGACAAATCTTATTTTTTCGGGCAATCAAGAAGTCCACTTCGTAATTATGCTTTGACGACTCGTTGCGCCAACTATGATAGAAAAGCTCATTGCCGGTTGCCGTAAGTATTTGAGCAACGACATTTTCATACAGATAACCTAAATTAGCAGAGAGCTTGTCGTTCAATAGTTTTTCGTAAATTTCGTTTTCGGTAAAATCTTTGTCCTTGAACATCAGCGTAACGAATAGTCCAGTATCGCAAATAAATAGCTTGAACAAGGTAAGTTCTTTGTTGGCGGAAAGCCCTGCGTTCGGATCGTTTGCCTGATAGGATACGAGCACCGTTTTTGAACTGCTCATTTCTGCAAGTAATTCAAGAATACTATCCGCCCTTTCATTCTCCAGTACGCTTGATACTTGATAACGCGATGCATTTTTGTTTAATTGCGCGGGGATTGCTTCAAATAACAACGAAATACGTCCCGTTGGATCGATTTTTTTGAAATCGTCGTCGTAAAGCTTCAAAATATCTCGTTTGACCAAATCGACCTTTCGGAAATTGTTGGTCTTAATATATTCGTTCACCGCTTGAGGCATACCGCCAACAAGCATATAGAGTCTGAAATCCCGCAATAATTGTCTGTTTGTTGCATCACCGAGCGGCAGTTTCGCTTCATAGGATTTTTTGAGCAGAGAAATCGTCGTATGATCTCCAAGCGCCCATCTGAATTCCTCATAATCCATTGGAAACATATTGATTCTTCGTTCCTCGCTTGGAATAAGAATATTCTGCACGTTCTTTTTTATGCTGATCAGCGAGCCAGTTTCAATATAATCATATCGATGATCCTTAACGAGAATCTTGATTGCCTGACGCGCAAGAGGACAAAACTGAACCTCATCGAATATAATTAAGGACTTCCTTTCCACGAGATCTACTTTATATTGCAGTTGAAGCTGTAAGAAGAAGTAATTAAGGTCGGACATATCAAGAAACAGCTCTTTGACTGCCTTCGGAGCAAAGGCAAAGTCGATAAGAATATAACTTTCGTATTCGTTTTTGCCGAACGCTTCAACGACGGTGGACTTTCCGATACGGCGTGCGCCCTCCACAAGAAGTGCGGTATGTCCGTCAGATTCGCTTTTCCACTCCAAAAGCTTGTTGTATATTTTTCTCTTAAACATCATCTTACCTCAAAATCTCAAATTTTATTTCGATAAAATCAGCAAATCCGCAAATTGTTTATATCTATTATACCACAAATCCGCAAATTGTCAAGCAAATCCCCGACTATTTTGAAGCAAATTTATTTCTGTATTATTATAGCCGCATTCGAAAATTTTGAAAGTTTTTTCGTCAAAACGCAAAAACTGATATGCAGTAGACAAAGAAAAATGCTCTGACAGAAATCACCTTTCTTCTACGCTTACAATCAGCATAAAAGTAAACGTAAAAGCAGGTAAATGGAATGATTCGTCTATTTAATTTTTCAGGGCTGTAATGGGAATTACGAAAACACCGTCAGGTCTTACATACGCGGCGTTAGACATACCGCAGATAACGCAAAGAATGGTAGGTGCGATACCGCCTTCCTTTACAATGTCATCTCTCAATGCAATAAGCTCCGTTGCCGCTTTTTCTATTTGATTTGCTCCCAGCTTTATTTCAAAAGCACACCAGCTTCCGTTTTCAAGCTCAATAACGGCATCAATCTCTTTATTGTTGTAATCCTGATAATGGAATACGTTCGCGCCGAATGATTCTGCATAAATTTTCAAATCTCTCTCCACGAGAGCTTCAAACAAAAATCCGAAGGTTTCAAGATCGCCGATCAAACGCTCAGGCGTAGCCTTTAACAACGTACACGCAAGCGCCGGATCACAGAAATGCCGCTTTTCAGCCTGCTTCACACGAACGGAAGAACGAATGTTGGCAGAGAAAGGCAACTGATTGTCTATCAGGAACAAACGGTTGAACACGTCGAGATACGTTGTAACGGTGTCGCCGTCAATTGTTTCATCGTCGATTTCTTTAATATCAGAAAGGAGCTTCTTTTTAGTTGCAGTTGTGCTTTCATTTCTCGCAAGAGAACGCAGTAATAAACGCATTTTGGCAACGTCGTATTTTTTATCGTCAATCCTTTGCGAATCATCGTCAAGAATGGCATCGAGATAAGATTTGGGTAAAAGAGAGGCGTTTTCGATCGGAACATTCAAATTCCCAGGCCAACCGCCGCGCACCACGAAGTTTGCGAGGGCACGCAAATCCACCTCCCCCGTCAGCGTGGGCGTTATATTGCCATTGCACAGTTCTTTAAGAGAAACGACACCGCTTGAATCTCCCGACTCGTAAAGCGACATCGTTCGCATACGAAGTTTACCGATCCGCCCTGCGCCACTATGCAAAACGCCTTTTCTCTTGGGCGTAGATGAACCCGTGAGAATAAATTGTCCTTTTTTTCCTCTCTGATCCACCGTATAACGTACAGCATCCCATATGGACGTTACCTCTTGCCATTCGTCAAGAAGTCTTGGCACATCACCCTCAAGTACAAGCGTCGGCGACAGTTCTGCCAAAGCTCTGTTTTGAAAATGATTTGCGGGATCGCCTATTAAAAATTCGCTGTTGCTATGGTACGAAGAAGTCCATGTCTTGCCGCACCACTTTGGTCCTTCAATGCAAACCGCACCAAAGGTGGCGAGATATTTTTTTACCATATCGTCAACGACTCTCGGTTTATATTGAGATTTATCTGCTATTTTTTTCATAATAGACCCTCATTATTATTTACATGATGATTATACCACATTGCTTTTGATTTTACAACTTTATTCGGGTAGATTTTAAAATTTCATTCGGTGAAATTTCCCGTTTTCTTTCGGGGGAATTTTTTATTATTCGTTCATCCGTACCCTTCCCTCAAAACACAATAATTGCTATGCGATAGACAAAGAAAAGCGATTTTTAAAGTCAAAATAAAAAGAAAATTTAAATAGCGTTCAATACTATTCCTATTAATCATTGACATTATCCCAGAAAAGGCATATAATACCAATAAACCATAATGTAGGAAAGTACCAAAAGGAACGTAAAACAAGAGGCAGAGCTTTGGGCGCGCAACATACACCGCCGCAACCTTATTTGGTGGAGCCGAAAATGACAGGGATTTTGTTGAATTTCAAAAACAGCAAAGAAAATATCGTTGAAAAATCGGCGAGATTTCATATCGAGTTTAAAGGGTTCCACCCCCTTATCGACGGAAACGGACGGATAGATTGCTTGTAAACCTAGAATTGATGAAAGTCGATTATTCCCGGATCGAAATAAAATTCACAGACCGCATCCGCTGCTACGATGCATTTGATGCCTACCATGTCCGTGATGACTTTCCCCTACGGTGAAACTGTTTGCTGAATACTTAAATGCCAAAATGGACGACTTTTAAAGGTTTTGAATGATGACTAAAACTTCTATTCGATTTTTTGACGATATCCCCGTTCGTGCCGTTTGGAATGAAGAAACTTCCAAATGGTGGTTTTGCGCTGTGGATATTGCCGAAGCGTTGACAAACACAAAAAACCCACGAGTATATTGGGCGACAATAAAACGTAGAAATCCTCAGTTGCTTGCAATTTGCAAACAACTGAAATTACCCGCCCGCGACGGAAAAACATACCTTACCGACGTTATCGACGGCAACGGCGTAAACACGCTTATCGCCGTGATTCCAAGCAAGAAAACCGCCGTGTTTATGCATTGGTTGAAAACAATGGGCACTACTATTGACGAGCAAAGCAAACAAAAGGCATATTCGCTCTTTGAAGACGGCGTAATTAACGATATTGAAGTGGGTACGATTAAGGGCTTACGGCAAATCCATGCCTACATCTTTGGCGGATTGTACGATTTTGCCGGGCAAATCCGCACGGTCAATATCAGCAAAGGCGGATTTCTGTTCGCCAACGCTTTATACTTGGACGAAACCCTGAAAACGATTGAAGCTATGCCTGAAGATACTTTCGAGAAAATCGTCCGAAAGTACGTGGAAATGAATATCGCCCATCCCTTCCGCGAAGGCAACGGACGAACGACAAGAATCTGGCTGGACCTGATTTTGAAAAAGAACTTGTCAAAGTGCGTGGATTGGAGCCAAATTGACAAGAAAGATTATTTAGACGCAATGCGAAAAAGCGTTGCGGATGCAAATTGGATTTTTGAACTTTTGCAAAACGCCTTGACGGACAAGATCAATGATAGAGAAATCTTTATGAAAGGCATTGACTATTCGTATTATTATGAAGAAGAATAGTTTTGCAACAAGATGCAAGCAGCCAGGAAACGAAACAGCAATTCATAGAGCGCGGTGATCTGTCAAGGTCGCCGCGCTCTATCTTTACTTGTTATTCTTTTGAAAGACAAAGACGCATGAAACTATATAGTATTTTCATAAACACAGTAATACGTTCCTAAAAAGTATTGACAAATACTTCCAGGTGTGTTAAAATAACTATGCTGATACAAATTCTTAAGTGCACATTTATTAAAACAACTACGCTCGTATAAACCTTTGTGCACACAACTGAATACACATAATATATTTTAAAAATTTTTAGACTTGTACATACAAAACGGATTGCTTTCAGCCGTTTTTTGTGCAGGTCTTTTTTGTTCGCCCTCAATATAAAATCAAAACATCAGGAGGTAAAATTTGAAACAAAACAAACAGAAGAAAAACAAGGAGGTACGAGATTGAAATACTATGATTCTAAACGCAGAGATACTCCCGGGAAATACTTTCCCATGCCGAAAGTTATATTCCATTTAGGATTAAACGCAAACGAGATTGCGATACTTGCGTTTCTCATGTACTGCGAAGACAGAAAGACTTATCAGTGCCATCCAAGCTACTCTACGATTGGAAGTGCATGCGGTATGAGCGTCAACACCGTCAAAAAATACGTAGACAGCCTTGTGCGTAAGGGTTTCCTCTGCACCGAGCCGACAAAGGTGAAAACCCGCGACGGGCGTTCTCATAACGGCAGTCTATGCTACACGATATTGCCGATACAGCCGTTAGAAGAAGAATACTATGAGGAGCAGCTACGCATAGCTGAGAGCCACGCATTGCTGAACAAAACGATGAAAAAATACGGAGGTATAAATTTTGAAAAGGTCAATGTATAAAAACAAAGACGAACTGCCTATGTTCCTCACCGTGATAGATGTGGCAGATCTTCTCGGCATCTCACGCGCGAGCGCATACGAGCTTGTGCGCGAGGACAACTTCCCAAAGCTAAAAATCGTTCAGGGGCGCACTATCATTCCGCGGGATAGACTGCTCGAATGGCTGGACGAACAGACTCGTTACGACAGACTCCCCCATTAAACGCAACACGCGCCATATCGGGCTTTGCAGTCCTAATTTTTTAGCAGGATAAAGCCGTGTCTAATCCGCACGGCATAGCACCTCGCCCGGCAACGCCGAGCGAAACGAAACCGAGGCATTATAAGGCTTTTTTAAGGACTCTCCCCTGTCAAAGCACAACGATATATCGTGTCTGCAAGGCGTTAAAAAGGAATCTTCATAGCCTTGTACTTCCAAAAAGGCAAGGTTTTATAAGGAATACATGATGTCTATTTACAGCGCCTATTAAATTTTATGATTATAGAAAAGGAAAAAACTTATGAAAGAAAACAAAAATCTATTAGAATCCAGAGGCGTCAGCCTCACCCAAAAACAATGGGAGCGCTGCGACAGGCTCGCAGAAGAAAAAGGCTGTAAATCCCGCAACGCCCTTATCCGGGAAGCCGTGGACTTCTACTGCGCGTGGCTGGAAAAGGAGCACATAGAGAAATTTCTTCTGCCCTCCTTAGAATCCGTCATCGGCGCGAAGATCAGAGACAGCGAGGAACGCATTTGCAGGCTTCTGTTTAAACTTGCCGTCGATCAAAACTATCTTGCCAAGATACTGGCGAGAGAGTGTGAAGATTACGACACGTATCTCCTGGAAGAAATCCGTCAGGAAAGTATCCGCGAGGTGAAGGAAACCAACGGCACCCTTCGTATTCGGGAACACTTCGAATGAGGAGGGTTGAATGGCAGGACTCATTTTAAAAGCCCCCTACTACAAGCCCGGACATATAACCGAAAAAGGTCAATCCCGCGGCGGTTACGTAGAATATATAGCAAAGCGCGAAGGCGTCGAGATTCTTCGGAGCGGTATGATGGGATATATCGGCGAACGCCGCGGTTCAAACGGTCTGTTCTCCGATGAAGGTATGAAAATAAACCTCTCTGCCGTCAGCAAAGAAATAGACAATCATCCCGGAAACGTATGGGGACTTATCATATCTCTTACTCGTGAAGATGCGGAGCGGCTCGGTTACAACGGCGCGGAACAATGGATGAATCTCCTGCGTTCCCGTCGCAACGATATTGCAAGGGAGATGGGAATCGCTCCTTCCAATCTCCGTTGGGTTGCCGCTTACCATAACAAGGAACAACATCCGCACGTGCACATGATGGTATGGTCGACAAACCCGCAAGAACCGTACCTCTCCCGCACGGGCATTCATAATATCAAGCAAACGCTTGCGGGGGATATATTCCGGCAAGCGTTGACTTCCGTTTATAAAAAGCAAACCGCCGCGCGAGATGACGTTAAAGAAAAATACCGCGAGCGCGTCAAAGAATTAGTAACAGAAATTCAAAACGGCTATCACGCCTTCGCGCCCGAACTGATTTTGAAAATGCAATTTCTTTCGGAGAAGCTCCAAAAAGTCAAAGGCAAGAAGATTTATGGTTATCTTGACAAAAGCAGCAAAGCACTTGTCAAGGAGATCGTAAAAATGCTTGGGAACGACGAGAAAATCGCGGAGCTTTACGACTCGTGGTACGGATATAAATGCGAAACCGTCCGCACCTATACCGACAGAATGCCGGAAAAGATTTCTATCGAGGAGAATGAGGAATTCAAATCGATTCGCAATACCGTTGTGCGGTGCGCGGCGACGATCGGAAAACTCGGCGACCAGCCCGACCGAGATATCGATTACGATTACGCTGTACTCAAAGACAAGGCGGACGATTTCAGATATTTATATGTACAAGCCAATTCGACGGACGATCCTTTCGCCTACTACCGTCTCGGCCGGTACTATCTCGAAAAGACCGACGATATGGAAGAAGCGGAATATTGGCTGCGCATGGCGGCAGACGAAGGGAACGCGTTATCCGCATATCTTGTTTATAAGAGCTACCGCGACGGCAAATTCACCGATACGCCGAGCGACAAAATGAAATATCTTCGGAAAGCCGTAGACGCCGGGTTCGGATACGCGGAATATGAATACGCCAGATATCTGAAAGACAAATCCCCCGCCGAAGCGAAAAAGTATTTTTTGCGCGCCGCAGAACACGGCTGTTTCCAAGCCGAATATACGCTGGGTAAGCTGCTCTTCGACGAAGGGAACCGCGAAGAAGCCAAGGAATGGCTCCAACGCTCCGCGCGGAGCGACGCGTGGACGCAAACGAGAGTCGGGTTGTTGCTTTATTACGAATATGAGGATTATGAGAAAGGCAAGGAATTCCTTCAAGGCGCCGCAGACAACGGATACGCCCCTGCCGAAAAAGCGCTCGACGCAATCCGCAACAATCTCAACGCACGGTTCATTGTCAGTGTGTGCGATTTGTTTTATTACACAAGCAATCTCATCGACGAGCATACCGAGGATATGTATCAGCAGGAACAGCGGATAAACGGGCACGGCATTGACCGCAGGCAGAAAAAAGCGATACGGGAGAAGAAGCAGGCAATGGGTTTGAAAGAGCTATAACGGGGATGAAAAAATAATTGATAATAAACAGATAATTCTCAGCAAAAACGCTGGATATTCTCTCGAACCTGTGGTATGTTTGTGGTACGCCAAAAAGTACAGAACAGGAGGAAACGATGGCTAAGCTGATTAGAAAACATTTTGGAAAAGTCGTTTCGGTAGAGCCGACCGCCCCATCGGAAATCGGCAGGGAATGGTCTTGGAGTAAAGCATACGAAGGATTTTACGGAATTATTCATGTGTATCAAAGCCAGCATAGATTTCCCGGGAAGTACTTTATCGTGATATACGATATAGAACTCAACTATCTGAAAACCGGCGTAGGAGAGTTAAAATACGAGGACAAGCGTATTCTCCTAACTACCCGAAACAGCAGATATACGTTCACGTATATAGACGTTGAAGAAACGGAGGATGAGTAAATGGGAAACAAACGCAGACCGCAAGGCGACGGCATGGTACGCAAACGCGAGGACGGACGCTGGGAAGGCCGGATCGTTATCGGTCACAAGAAAGACGGCGCGCCGATGTATAAATCCGTGTTCGGAAAGACCCAAAAAGCGACGCTGAAACAGCTCCATCTGCTGATAAACCTCTACCGCGACGTCGACCTCACCGAGGAATGCCGGATGAAGCTCGGCGAATGGATGGACAAGTGGCTCGACGAGTATATGATATTCAAAATCAAAGAAAAAACAATGGACGGATACAGATCGATCGTGGAACATCAAATCAAACGCTTTATCGGCGATAAGCAACTCGCCTATCTTACCACAGCGGATATTCAGAAATTTTACAATAAAATTAGAAAGGAAGGTCGAGTCAAGCCACATCCCCTTCTTGGGTACACCCTTTCGGACAGCGTGGTCAGAAAGATTCACATGACGCTCCACGAAGCCTTGGAGGAGGCAGTCAGGGAAAGGTATATCGTACGTAACCCTACGAACGGCACTGCCATACCGAAAAAGAGCTACGGAGAAAAGCAAGTCCTCGAGGACAGTCAGCTCGATACATTCATGGACGCTATCCGACGAGAGCCGTATTGGCACGACTTCTTCTATGTGGAAATCATGACGGGCTTACGCCGCGGCGAGATATGCGGACTTAAATGGACGGACATCGACTTTACCGCAGGCACGATGAGCATCAGGCGCTCTGTCGGCAGAGCCAGATACGGCGGCATCTCTATCGGCGAAACCAAGACGAATGCAGGCACAAGAACGATCATCCTGCCGCCGAGCGTGACAGAGCTGCTCAAAGCAAAAAAGGGCAACGCCATCAACGAGTGGATCTTCCCCCATTACATGAATCCGTCCGAACCATTGCACCCCGATACGGCGTATAGAAAACTCAAAACGATACTCAAACGCGCAGAACTGCCACTTATCCGGTTTCACGATCTACGCCACACCTTTGCTACTCACGCCACGCAAGGCGGCGTCGACGCCAAGACCTTGGCGGGTATCCTCGGTCACACCAACGCCAGCTTCACGCTCGACACCTATACCCACGTAACCGGCGATATGCAACGAAACGCGTCCGAGATCGTCGGTAAAATGATGAAAAAATTTATGAAACAGGAATAGCCAGATGTCAAATCAAAAAAGAAAACAAGGTGAAGGCACGGTACGCCTTCGCACAGACGGGCGATGGGAAGGCCGCGTGGTCATCGGCTACGACGAAAAAGGGCTTCCAAAGACAAAAAGCGTATTCGCCCACACCAAAGACGAGTGTCTTGAAAAACTTGCAACGCTGAAAAATCAATACGGAAGAATCTCGGAACGGCTGAAACCCGATATGCTTTCGGGAGATTGGATAGACTTTTGGTATCAATATTTCTCCAAACCAAAGCTTCGGGTAACAACCTACTCTACCTATGAAAACCGAATCTATGTGCATATCCTACCCGGCATTGGTCAAATACCGCTCAACAAGCTCTCGCAGAACGACCTGCAACAGTTTTACGCAAGACTGAAACGGACAGGCAGAAAAAAGGACGTGGAAAACAAAGGCACACAGCTGTCCGACAGAATGGTACGCGCCTGTCATGCCATCTGCAGATCGGCTCTCGAAAAGGCGGTCGACGAAGGCTTGATTACCAAAAATCCCGCCATCGGCTGTAAGCTCCCGCCAAAGAAAAACGCAGAGATGAAAATCCTCACCCAAGCGGAGATCATCCGGCTGCTCCACCAAGCCAGCGAGGAAGGCTATTACGAGCTGTTCCTTCTGGAATTGACGACGGGAATGCGCCGCGGCGAGATTCTCGGTCTGAAATGGAAAGATATTAATCTAAATACGGGCGAGCTGAGGATCGTAAGACAAGTCACCGTCAAGGGCGTGTCCGTTCCGAAAACCAAAAGCTCGATAAGGACGTTGTTCCTGCCTGCCGATATAATAGAGCTTTTAAGAGAGTTAAAGAAAACGGCGACGTGCGAATGGATATTCCCCTCCCCCGTCAAAGACGGCGAACCCAGGCATCCGTCCGCCGTAACCAAACGCTTCCGAATCCTGCTTGAGCGCGCGCATTGCAAGCACGTCCGATTCCATGATTTACGCCATACCTTCGCCACGATGGCGCTGGAAAACGGCATAGACGTAAAAACGCTCTCGGCGATGATCGGTCATGTTTCCGCCGAAACCACTCTCAACATTTACTCCCACGTGACGGACGCGATGAGAGTGCAGGCGGCAGTGAGAATCGACTGGGAAATCGGCGGTACAGACGCTCCGATGCCCGAGCTGAAGGACGAGCCGAGGAAAGACCAAACGAGCGATACAGGCGAGAATTTCGAGCCGTATAAGCCTAAAATACGCAAGAGCGGCACGGGATGCGTGTATCAAGTAAACGAGCGGCTGTGGGAAGGAAGCTTCTATCCTCGGCTTCCCGGCGGCAAGCGCAGGAAATTCAACGTATATGCTAAGACGAGAGAAGAATGCGAGAAACTGCTTAAAGAGATGATAATCGCAAAGAAAGCGGAAATCGCTGAGCTGAAAAAGACTAAATCAAAGGGTTGACCTTATGGTCAACCCTCTAAATTTACTATGCAGTAGACAAAGAAAAAGCTCTGGAAATTACTTTCCAGCGCCTTAGCTGACGTATTGGCGAAAGCCGCAATTCAGACCGAAGCACCAGACTGAGAAGTTTCCGCATAACCGTTTCTCTTTTTTCATATTATGAATCATGTTATTCCTCTCAAAATGTAGGAGGGGAAATATATTCTCCCTCGCTGTCGATATCCGATCCCGAAACCGTGAAATTCCACGCCAACCGTTTTCCTTCGCTGCTTTCGTTGCACATCAGAAAATGCAACTCGTATCCGCACTCTGTTTTATAAACCTCCACACCCTCCGCCACCGTTGTTGCCGGAGGCTTTCTTTTTGCCCATACCTCGAAATATTTTTGCGGCTTATGTACGATCCCTTCCCATTCTATGATTCGCGCGTCTTTCACCACCAATGTCGGTAAGCCTACAAAATTTATCTGAACGTTATTTTTGTTTTTCTCAATACTCGACAGAGTTTTCGTTGTATAGTTCAAAAATCGGATTCCATTCTTTAGTTCCGCCTCCGCTTTCTGCGTTTGGTTATAAGATAATTCCAACAAGTGTAAATTTTCTTTTTCCTTTTCTTCCAAATACGCCGACAGAATATCCTTCACTTTCTGCGTCATATACCCCAAACAAAACACTCGAATATCTGCAACTTCCTCTAAAATTTCTTTCGGAAGCTGCGCGCAAAGTTTTCTCTTATTGTTAAAATGGTTTCCGAATTTCCGTCTGATTGCTTCTTCGTCTATCTCAAGACCCTTTTGGCTCTTTTCAATTTCTTTCCAAAACATAACTTTTAAATTCTTCTGCATCGCTTCGGGAAGTCCTGATCGAGCCAAGGTTTTATCCAGCCACGGAAGATCGTTTGCATCGAGCGGCGACAGACGCTTTTTTTCCGCACTCATGAATTTATCTAATGCTTTTTTATAAAACTCTTGATATATTTCTTCGTCGGCACGGTCTGCTTTTTCGCTCACTTCTATCCCGCGTTTCAGCGTTAACGGATAAAGCATGTCATAAAACCATTCCTTTGTCAGATAGTATTTCATAACGTTTCCTCTTTTCTATGTCCCTGAAAGTCAAAACTTTCAGGGACATTTTTTATTTACCGAAGCTTAAAAGCTTATCCTTGCCTGCTTTTCGAGCTCTGCGCCCTCTTTATATCGCCTGTCCATTTCCTCCTTAAAATCGGGATAGGCGATATGGATTACCGACGTTCCGGCTTCTAAAATCTTATCTAAAAATACTTCGTATGCCAAATCGTTGAGTTCCTCGCCCTTCTCGTCCTCCACGGGACACGTTCTGTCCGCAAACAGTTGCGCCGCCGCATACGGCAGAACGCTTTTCTCATACGCCTTGACGTACTCGTAACAATCGCTTCGAACTCTGTCCTCAACCGACTCTATATTTTCCTTAAATCCTATATACTGACCCATAGTAGAGTCAGGTGTTTTTTGTTGAAGATACTGCTCTATCAAGCGATGAGCAAGCTCGGTATATTCGATGATTTGCTCTTTGCTGTCACGATATTCATTAATCACATCGTTTCCCAAGCCGATTAAGTGGATAAATTTCTCTGCTTCTTCATTTTTTACTTCAAATGTCATGATTTTAATTCTCCAATTTATTTATTTATTTTTGTTTAATTGTTTCTTGCAGATATTCCGCAAAATGGTAATTGTCCTCCGTGCCGAATTCCGCATATTCCATCACATACCTTTCCGCACCCGTATCGATAAAGCCATTCGCCTTATATGCGTATAACGTCGGCTCGGTCGATGAATCCGCCTTTTTCATTTCGCTGTAATGTACCGTATATCCCAAAAACTCGAAGTGTTCCGCATAGGCGATTTCGTCTATTTCATAGCCCTGTTGCACGATTACTTTCATGGAAAGGCTTTGCATCCAACCGTCGCCTTCTTCTACGCGATAAACGGAAAAATACACGGGCGTTTTACGATGCGTTTCATAAGTCAGATTGACCGTTTCAAAATTCCCGACAAGCCGGGTGTATGTTAAATTGCTGTTCAGATAAACAATGTCCGATTTTTTCGTTTCATAATTTTCGGTATAATTTTCACGGAATATCCCGAAACCAACTCCGAATACCGCCACTATCCCTATTCCCAAAACCGTAGCTATGGAAATTATTTTCCGTTTCCGCTTCGCTTTGTTCGCGTCCACGATCGGATAAAGCGTATTTTCTAAAAATTCCTCGTCCAGAATTTTCGAATCATCTTTATCCGCCAAATCTTTTAATTCTTTCATTTTTACCGCCTTTATGAAATCGTAATCGCCAAAGCTTCGTCGATCTTTGCGCTCCCGATGTTAATATAGCCGTTTTGATAAAGTCCCACGCCCATGGCACAATGGATATATCTATCCGTCCGAGTATTATTATTCGAAAACGTATAAGTTACTTCCAGACACCCAAACCCCGCCACCGCATGATTGCCGGCGGAAGATTCATAATTCAAAATATCGCGCCCATCGTCTGTCGCTATGGTCGTAGAGGTATGTCCCGAAAGAAATAACGCGATCGGCTTGCCCTGTTGAACGACCGACTTTGCCGTATCAAACTTGATCTTTCCCCACGACATCAAACTGCCGAAGCTGATATTGTACCCCTGACGATTGGCGTACTTTTTCATGCCCGAACGGAATTGAGAAACCGTTGCACCGTTACTAATAGTCGTACCCATGTCCGCGTATAAGGTATCCGATACGGCGTAAATCGTATCATTTCCGGAATTAAAGATATACCTTCCCAAAAAGTTGCGCCCCGGCTCATAATTCGGTATCAAATTCGGAAAAGCTTTATCCAGATAAGCAACGATATTTGTCCCCGCTACCGGTACGCAGCCGTTCGTTTTGCCATAATCATACGTAGGGATCGACGATAAAATATTGTACGGCGTTTCCGAGCGGTATGTATAATTAATTTGTTCAGAACTATATTTAAATTCTATCGCGCCATGATACGCCGCTTCCGATACTGCTTTCACGGAAGTTTCAGAAATGGGCAATTCGGATATACAATCGTAAAATTGACCGTCGTCGTTATACCAATACAGCCCTTCCGACACATATACTTTCGTGGACTCGTCCTCATAGGGAGAACCGCTCGCCGTCGTAAGCTCCGTAACCTTCAACGTGCCGTCGTCTATGATAATCGCAAAGCCCTCCTGTTCGTCATAGGTAAAATCATAGATAACGCCAAGCTCATTCAGCTCAATATCGTACAGCCTTTCTTTTTTCGCGGATATATTCGCTTCCTCGATATTCTCATAGCCTAATATTCCATTGAGTGTTTCTTGAAAAAGAACGTCTATTTCCTCATAACGCACGGCGGCGTTTGCTTTCGTAAGATTTAAGCTCGGCGTGAGCAACAGACCGACCAACACGATAATAGTTCCTTTATATAAATTCTTCATTATATTTTCCCTTTGTAAATTCCTTTTTAATTTTCATTTTTGCGGCTGCGTGAATACTTTTCGCGCAGCCATATTTTATTTCCAACAACTCGGATATTTCTTTCAGCTTGTATCGTTCCCAATATCGCAAATAGATGACTTTCTTTTCCGTTTCATTCAGGCATTTCAATTCGTCGGAAATATCGTCGGGCAAAAATACTTCTTCGGGCAACGCGGCAAAACTTTCCGCTTCCCTTTGTCTGCCCGTTTTCCGTAAAACGTCCAAAGCAATATTTTTGGCGACGGTACGCACCCAGGCATTAGGAGCACGGATATTATACGCCCTCACATTAAACAGCTTTAGAAAAAACTGCTGCGCCACGTCCTGTCCGTCCACCGCGCCTCGAAACTGCCGATTGATATAGCGGACGATTACGGGATAGTAAAACTCATACAATTCCGTCACCGCTTCGCGGTCATATTTATAGCGTGCTAATAACCAATTAAATCTGATTGTATTCATGTTTTCTCCTGCCGTTTTCTTTTTTTATAAAGTCTTTTAAAGGTAAAGGATTTTTTACCATTTTTATATATGACCGCATACTTTTGCACACCTATATGAGTATAAAAAAAATTTATTATTACAGTATAGGTGCGTTTAAGCCTTTCATCTACAATAATTGCTTTTTCAGCAATTGAGCGCAGGCTTGCGCTCACCTATTTAAGCTTATTCATATTATATCATAGTGGTACAGGTGATGTAAAGCCTAAAAGAAACTAAGCGGGGAGGTATTTTTAGCCTATTATGTCTATTTCTGTCGAACTTAAACAACGATTACAGGATTTAGTTGAAGAAAAAGAATTAAGCAGAACAAAAATCGCTCAACAAATAGGGGTGGATTATCGTTCTTTTTCAAACGCTCTAAATTACGGAATACTCCCTAAACCTCAAGTCTTAGTTAAAATGGCAGATTACTTTAATATCTCTATCTCTTATCTTTTAGGAAACACAGATAACGACATTTTCATAAAGTCTAAATCTCCAAGCGACTTTCACACCCGATTAGAAAGCCTGCGTAAAAGTAATAACATCTCATATTATAAAATCGCTAAAGATTGTCACTTTGATAAAAGTTGCATTTCTAAGTGGCGCAGTCTGAAACATATACCCAACTTAGAAACTTTAGAACTTCTTGCAGATTATTTTGAGGTTTCTTTAGATTATTTGCTGGGAAGAACTGACGAAAGGTGAATAAAATGGCTATTTCAGAAAATTTTAAAACAAAGTTTCATGATTTAATCATACTTAACGAACACAGCGGAACTAATCACACCATTTTGGCAAAATCCATGAATATAGACTACCGCACTTTTTCCAATGCTTTTAACTATGGGATAATTCCAAAGCCTATTTCTTTATCCCATATAGCTGATTTTTTTGAAATTTCTATTGAATATCTTTTGGGTGAAACAGATGATGAGTACTTCGAAAAAGCCAAAGTTCCCAGCGATTTTCATACGCGCTTAGAAAAATTACGAGGAACTACCTCTTATTACGAAATCGCGAAAACTTGCGACTTTGACAAAAGTATGTGTTCAAAATGGAAAACTAAAAAGCATATCCCCTCTTTGGATATTTTAAGAGATTTAGCAAAGCATTTCAATGTATCTATGGACTACTTACTCGGTCGCACAGATGACAGCACCCCCTATGACCATATAGAAGATAACGATTAGTTTCCATATTTATCGCAGAATATGTCGATAGAGAATTTGTGCAACAGGCTGTTGCAGAATTCAATAGAGTTTTTAGAATTATTAGCAGACTATTTCAATATTTCTATGGATTACTTACTGGGTCGTACTGATGAAAGACATAATTAGTCCTCAAACTTTAAGGAGAAAATATGGAGAGGAATACAACGAAAGATTCAGTAAAAATTTCAGAAAAATTTAAATTTCGGTTACTGAAAATTCTTGATGACTATGGTTACGAAAAAGGTGAATTATCTGAAGGAGCAGACGTTTGCGAATCGGTAATGACTCGTATGACGGTATATGGTATTGTTCCGACCACCCCTATTTTAGTCAAATTGGCAGATTTTTTAAAGCTCTCCATGGAGTATCTTTTAGGAGAAAGTGATGATAAAACCATCAATGAATCTACTAATCCAACAGAATTTTATATAAGGCTGGAAGAGCTCAAATCAGAAAGAAAAACAAAGTACAGTAAAATAGCAAAAATAGTCAATTTTCCAAATAGTTATTTCTATGATTGGATAAGAAGAAAAACTTTACCCTCTGTACAATTTCTAATTCCTATATCAAAATATTTTCAAGTCAATTTAGACTATCTCATCGGTCGTTCAGATGAAAGAAAAATGAAGTGTGAATTTCCCGATTATCCCCTTTTGAAGTTTTAGAAATACTTTCCCATAATTTTAACATTATTCTTAGCTATTTTCTGGAGCCTACTGACGATAGAAATTAATTGAATAAGGGAAGTTAACAATGGCGAATGAAATTATTGTAAGCAATACAAAAATAAATATTGTTCAAATAAAGGATCAAGATTATATTTGTATTACGGATATGTTAAAAGCAAAAGACGGTGATTTCTTTATCACCGATTGGCTTCGCAACCGGAATACGCTGGAGTTTCTTGGTATTTGGGAATCTATCTACAATCCCCTTTTTAATTATGGCGAATTCGCCACAATTAAAAGTAAAGCCGGCTTAAATAACTTCAAAATCAGCGTTAAAGAATTTGTAGCAAAAACGAATGCTATTAGTTTGCAGGCAAAAGCGGGAAGATACGGCGGAACGTATGCTCATAAGGATATTGCTTTTGAATTCGGTATGTGGATTAGTCCCGAATTCAAAATTTATCTTATCAAGGAATACCAACGCTTAAAAGACGAAGAACAAAAACAGCTTGGGTGGTCGGCAAAGCGTGAACTTGCTAAAATCAATTATCGAATCCACACTGACGCTATCAAAGAAAATCTGATTCCCGCCG